>Ga0315314_1000524_pt1 | contig 41610 bp, 37 predicted proteins | sample TDP9_MG_FD_203631 | JGI IMG/M metagenome (GOLD analysis project Ga0315314, IMG submission 203631) | Freshwater sediment microbial communities from Lake Towuti, South Sulawesi, Indonesia - TDP9 | ecosystem: Environmental > Aquatic > Freshwater > Lake > Sediment | place: Indonesia: South Sulawesi... | reverse complement strand
TGTATGATGTGTGCTACTAAAGATAAAGCACGAATAGGAGGGTGATCAACGGCTGTTTGAGATAGAAAAAATCAAAGCAGTCAGGTCCAAAACTCAGGGACTTGACACTACGCTATCATAGGAGGGAATAATGGCAGTTGTAACTATGAAACAGTTGTTGGAAGCAGGAGTCCACTTTGGACATCAGACCAAGAGGTGGAATCCCAAGATGGCTCCGTATATCTTCGGTGCTCGGAACAATATTCACATTATTGATTTGCAAAAGACCCTGGCGAAAATAAAAGAGGCTTATAAGTTCGTCCGGGACATTGTAGCCAGCAATCAGACGATACTCTTTGTGGGAACCAAGCGTCAGGCCCAAGAAATCATAAAAGAGGAAGCACAGAGGTGCGGAATGTTTTATGTCAATGAGCGATGGTGGGGAGGAATGCTGACTAATTTCTCTACCATTCGCCAGAGCGTGGAGCGGCTGAAGAAATTGGAAGAGCTTCAGCAAGGAGCAAATTCCACTACCCTCACCAAGAAGGAAATGGTTGGAATCGAGAAGGAAAAACTGAAACTGGTAAAGGGACTATCTGGAATTAGGGGCATGGGTAATTTACCGGGAGCAATCTTTGTTATTGACCCCCCTCAAGAGGCAATTGCTATCTCCGAAGCAAATAAATTGGAAATTCCAATAGTTGCTCTGGTGGACACGAATTGTGATCCTGAGGGTATAACTTATGTAATTCCCGGCAACGATGATGCTATCAGGTCAATCAAGTTAATTACTCAGATAATCGCTGATGCTGTGATTGAGGGCAAGGAGTTGAGGGAAAAGGAACAGGTGACTGAAGAGGAAGGTGAACTTCCTCGAAGAGAAATAAAAGAAGAAACGAAAGAGGAAAAGATAGAGAGGGAAGAAACAGAGCTGGAAGGAGACATAGATGAAGATAAGTATGGACTTAATTCGGGAACTTCGGAATAAAACGAGTGCGGGAATAATGGATTGCAAACAGGCGTTATTGGAAGCTGGTGGAGATATGCAAAAGGCTCAGGACATTTTGAGAGAGAAAGGGAGTGCCCAATTAATCAAACGTTCTGCCAGAGATACAAAGGAGGGATTGATTTACTCTTATATCCATAGCGGGAATAAGTTGGGAGTATTATTAGAAATGAACTGCGAGACCGATTTCGTTGCCAGAACGAGCGAATTTTCTGAACTGGCGAAGGAATTAGCAATGCAAATAGCAGCCATGGACCCTCTTTGGATTAAGCCTGAAGATGTTCCTGAAGAGGTTATTGAAAAGGAAAAGGAAATCTATAAAAAACAGGCAGAGGAATCAGGAAAACCAGAAAAGGTTGTGGATAAGATTGTTCAGGGTAGAATGGAAAGATATTTCGGTGAAGTATGTCTTCTGGAACAGCCATACATTAAGGACCCTAAAATTAAAGTCAAAGACTTGTTAGCAGAATTAGTCACCAAATTAGGAGAGAATGTGAAAGTGGGAAGGTTCACTCGTTTCAAAGTGGGGGAGGAATAGAAAGATAGACTCCTCCCGAAAGGGAGAAAATAAATTAGGGGAGAAGAAGAGAATGGCAAAGATTAAGTATAAGCGAGTTGTCTTGAAAATGAGTGGCGAGGTTCTGATGGGTACCCAGAGATACGGAATCGATCCGCAGGCGGTGAAATTGTTCGCTCAAGAAATAAAAAAGGTATACTCTCTGGGCGTGCAAGTTGCTGTGGTAGTTGGCGGGGGAAATATATGGAGAGGGATTTCTCCTTTTGCCCAAGAGATTGACAGGGTTACAGCCGACTATATGGGAATGTTGGCGACAATAATTAATGCGCTGGCTCTACAAGACGCATTGGAACAGATGGGAATCCCCACCAGAGTCCAGACAGCCATAGAAATGGCTAAACTTGCGGAGCCCTTTATTCGTCGAAGAGCAATTCGCCACCTGGAGAAGAAAAGGATAGTTATCTTTGCTGGTGGAACGGGGAACCCTTACTTTACAACCGACACCGCCTCGGCCTTAAGGGCAGTGGAAATTGGCGCAGAAATAATTTTGAAGGCGACAAAAGTAGATGGTGTCTATGATAAAGACCCGGCGAAGTACAAGAATGCCAAGAAGTTCGAAAGCATCAGCTTTATGGAAGCAATAAATCGCCAATTGAAAATTGTGGATGCAACGGCCCTTTCCCTTTGCTGGGAGAACAAGATACCCATAAGGGTGTTCAATATAAATAAAATCGGGCAGATCACGAAGGCAGTCTGTGGAGAAAAGGTGGGTACAATAATTAAATAAGGAGAGAGGATAGCGTATGGCGAAGAACATTTATGATAAGGTTAAGCTACAAATGGAAAAAGCAATTGAGAATTTGAAACATGAATTCACAATTATTCGCACTGGTCGCGCCTCAATTTCCCTGTTGGAAGGTATTCGGGTGGCGTATTACGGAAGTCAAGTCCCGCTCAATCAAGTCGCCAATATAGTTATCCCCGAGGTAAGATCAATGGAGATAAGGCCCTGGGATAAGAGCGTCCTTCCGGAGATAGAGAAGGCAATCATAAAGTCCGACTTGGGATTGAGCCCTCTTAATGATGGAAAAATTATTCGACTCAAAATACCCCCCTTAACGCAGGAACGCCGAATAGAACTTGTAAAAAGAATCGCAAAGATTGCTGAGGACCACAGGGTGGAACTCCGGAACATTAGAAGGCAAACCAAAGATGAGCTAAGGGAACTCGAAACAAAAAAAGTCATTTCAGAAGACGGGAAGTTTAAGGCTGTAGAGGAAATCAACGAGATGACAAATGAATATATTGAGAAAATTGATGACGCCTTCCGCCAAAAAGAGAAGGAGATAATGGAAGTCTAATAATAGATTTCAAATTTCAGATTTCATATGATAGAACCAAGATGGCAAGTGGGAGAAGCAGTTGGCTAGTTACAGGGAACTTCTCAAGCAAATCGATAGAAGGAGACTTCCCCGCCATGTAGCTATCATTATGGATGGTAACGGCCGTTGGGCGAAGAGACATAATCTGAGACGAATCGAGGGCCATCTGCAAGGTACAAGAACGATAAGAAAGATTGTAAGATTCTGCGGAGAAATTGGAATCAGGATACTTACACTTTATGCTTTTTCCACAGAAAACTGGAACAGGCCCAGGAAAGAAGTTCACGCTCTCATGAATCTGCTGTTCAAGTTTTTGAAACAGGAGAGGGATAATCTTAAGAAGAATAACATTAAGCTTTTTGTCTCCGGGCAAGTGGAGAGGTTGCCTGCCAGGGTACGCATTGAACTATCCAAATCGATGGATGCTACAAGCCAAAATAATGGGCTGATTCTGAATTTGGCTCTGAGTTACGGTGGCCGGCAAGAAATAGTTCGTGCTTGTCGGCAAATTGTCAAAGAAGTTTTTGAGAGTGGAAAGAAAGTAAAAGATATTGACGAAGAATTTTTTAACAACTATCTCTATACTGCTGGTCTCCCCGATCCAGACCTGTTGATCAGGACCAGTGGAGAATTCAGGATAAGCAACTTTCTCCTCTGGCAAATTGCCTATTCTGAAATTTACGTTACCCCGGTTCTCTGGCCAGATTTCAATCGCCGGGACTTACTTCTGGCGTTAATGGATTATCAGAACAGGGAACGTCGTTTTGGCAAGGTAAAAGACGGGTAAGAGAGATAATGGAGCGAATAAAGACACCGCTGGTTGTTATTCCTTTACTGCTGTTGATTATCCACTGGGGAATTATCCCCTTTTTTATTTTAGTTCTTGCTGGAATTATTATAGGTCTGGTTGAATTTTATCGTCTGATGGAAAAGAGAAATTACCATCCGCAGAAACTCCTGGGAATACTGGGAGGGTTTTTTCTTTGTCTCAGCTTTTTTCTCTTTTCGGGAAAGTCATCGGGCGGGCTCAAAAGTCTCGTTGTTACCGTCTTTTTGTTTCTGATCTTGATTGATGCAATTTTGAAGAAGGATATCAAATTTGGTGTCTCTTCCATTTCAGTAACTTTCTTGGGAATCTTTTATATTTCCTGGCTTTTGAGTCATCTAATTCTGCTTCGCGACCTTCGGCCTTACGGAGAGGGTCTGGCATATCTTCTATTTATAACTACCTGGTGTGTGGACACCGGAGCGTTCTGGGCGGGATTAAAGTTTGGGCGGCACAAGTTGAGCCCTCTCATCAGTCCAAATAAGTCCTGGGAGGGAGCTATTTTTGGCTTGTTGACAGGGATTGGCGTGGTTTTTGGTTGCCGAGCACTTTTCGGATTGAAATTTTTCACTCAACTCAATTTAGACCTCAATTTTATTACGCCTATAGAGTGCCTTGCCATCGGGCTTCTCCTGGGAATTGGGGGACAGGTGGGAGACTTAGTTGAATCGCTGATCAAGAGAAATGCGGGAGTGAAGGATTCGGGTAAACTCTTTCCCGGTGGACATGGAGGAATGTTGGACAAGGCAGATAGTCTAATGTTCAATGCTCCTCTGCTATATTACTATATCCGCTTATTCTTGCATTGATAAAGGTGGATAGCTTGAAAAAAATTGCGATTCTGGGGGCGACTGGTTCCATAGGGATTAATACGCTAAATGTGATAAGGAAATTGGGTAAAGGTTATAAAGTTGTAGGAATCTCAGCTCAGAAGAACGTCGACTTACTAATAGAGCAGATAATCGAATTTAAACCAGCAGTTGTAGCCCTGGGTGACGAAGAGGCTGCCGGGGAATTGAAAAAGAGGATGCATCGTTTCCAGCCTCTTCCTAGGATTTATAAGGGGACTTCCGGATTAGTGGAGTTTGCCCGGAATCCCGTTTCAAATTTTCTTGTTTCTTCGTTGGTTGGTGCAGCCGGGCTATTACCTACTCTGGCAGCGATTGAAGCTGGTAAGGGTATTGCCCTGGCCAATAAAGAGATACTGGTGATGGCGGGTGACTTGCTTATTAAAGCTGCCAAGAAGAGGGGAATTGATATATTGCCTATGGACAGTGAGCATAGCGCCATATTTCAATGTCTGAGGGCGGAAAAGAAGGAGAACTTGCGGCGTATAATACTGACCGCATCGGGAGGGCCTTTTTACAAATATAAGAAAAGTCAACTTAAGAAAGTAAGTGTGAAGGAGACTTTACATCACCCCACCTGGCAAATGGGTAGAAAAATTACAGTCGACTCAGCAACTTTAATGAACAAAGGTTTAGAAGCTATTGAAGCCAGCCATCTCTTTGGAGTTGATATCAATAAAATTGACATTTTGATTCACCCCCAGGCAACTGTCCATTCACTGGTTGAACTTGTCGACGGCTCAATTCTGGCTCAGCTGGGAATTACTGACATGCGCATTCCCATTCAATTCGCACTCACCTATCCTGAGCGCTATCAAAATAGATTACAAGGATTGAAATTGGAAAAGATAGGTCGTCTCACTTTCCATAAGCCAAATTTCAATAATTTTCCCTGTCTGGGCCTGGCTCTCAAGGCGGGCAGGATAGGGGGGACGATGCCGGTTGTTTTGAACGCCGCTGATGAGGTTGCGGTGGAGTCTTTCCTCGAGGGGAAGATATGTTTCACCGATATTCCGAAAATTATTGAATCAGTAATGTCAGAACATAAAGTAGATAGGAATCCAAACCTGAAACAGATTTTAGAAATAGATCAGTGGACAAGAAACAGGGCGAAGGAGAAGATAAAGTGCTCTTAACCATATTCTCAATAGTCTTCACTTTTGGACTGGTCATCTTTTTTCATGAGTTGGGGCACCTTATTTCTGCCAAGAGAATGGGAGTAAAAGTGGAGAAATTTTCTTTGGGATTTGGGCCTGAATTATTCGCTCTTACCAGGGGAATGACGAGATACGCAGTCTCCCTAATTCCTGTGGGGGGCTACGTGAAGATGGCCGGGGAGCATCCTGGTGAAAAGAGGCAGGGAACGCCCGATGAGTTTCTCTCTCAAAAATGGTGGAGAAGAATACTTATTGTTGCCTCGGGGCCGGCAATGAATTTTATTTTAGCGACTGCTATTTTCTCCTTGATGGCATTTTTTATAGGCATTGTGATTCCTCACTATGAATCTACAGAAATAGGCAGCGTAATTCCAGAAATGCCAGCGGAGAAAGCCGGCGTGGTAAAAGGAGATAAAATCCTCTCCATAGATGGAAAAGAAGTCGGTAACTGGAAGGAAATGGCAGAAATAATCCATTCTAAACGTGGTCAGGAAGTAAATATAGAGATTTTGCGAGGAGGGAAGGAAATACTCATTAAAATTACACCTCAATATGATGAAGTACGACGTTTGGCCCTGATAGGAATTAGCCCGGCTTGGCATACGAGAAAGTATAGTTTTGTATCTTCCATTTTTGGAGGATTTGAACAAACTGCATTTCTGATAATTGTGACCCTCAAGTATTTATGGTTGATGCTCCTGGGAACAGTGAAGCCTGCTGTTGCTGGTCCGGTAGGAATTGCCCAGATGGTGGCTCAAGTGGCAAGGACAGGGGTCTATCAATTGCTGTCATTGATTGCTATAATCAGCACTGAGATTGGTCTGTTTAACCTTTTTCCTATTCCCCTTCTGGATGGCGGCCATGCTACATTCTATCTTGTTGAGGGAATTACCGGTAAACCCCTGGATGAAAATAAAATGAGGATTGCTCAAGCGATTGGGGCAGCGATAATTGTTTTTCTTTTAGTTCTGGTTACTTATCAGGACATATTGAGGCTGGGAAAATAAAAACTGTAGGGGATGACTGTTTTTCTTATCTCTCTCCTAAGTTAAGAGGGAAGGGTGAAGAGGAAGTGGCCGGTCGCCCTTTAGGATGACGAGGAGTAGCGAAGCGAAACTTCGCGTTCTGGCACTCTGAAGAGTGCCCGACCACTCAAGCTATCTCTTCTCCCCTCGGGGGAGAGGGTGAGGGGGTTTTCTCTCATCAAGGACAACGAGAATCATGAAAAGGCGAAAGACGCGCAAGATAAAAGTGGGAAATCTCTTTATTGGTGGCAATTCTCCAATTTCCGTCCAATCAATGACCAATACAGATACGCGCGATATCAGGAGCACTGTAAACCAGATCAAGCGATTGGAGAGGGCAGGATGCGAAATAGTCCGTGTAGCTACTCCCGATATGGAAGCAGCCAGGGCCTTAGGAGAAATAAAGAGGAGAGTGCATATCCCTTTAGTGGCTGACATCCAGTTCGATTACCGCCTGGCACTGGAAGCTATCGCCAGCGGGGTTGATAAAATAAGAATAAATCCAGGAAATATCGGAAACCAGGAAAAAGTGGAGGCTATAGCAGAAGCCGCAAGAAACGCAGGAATCCCTATAAGGGTGGGGGTTAATGCAGGTTCCTTGAAACTGCCTGCGCCTGAAAAAATGGCGAAGACTAACTTACACCAAGACCATATTTTCCGTGCCCGGAAAATGAATAAAGCAAAGGAGATGGCTGCATTAGCACTTCAGTATGTGAGAATTCTGGAGAAGCAAGAATTCTACCAATTTGTAATTTCCGTTAAAGCCTCAGACGTTCCCACTACCATGGACGCCTACAGGCTGATATCCGAGAAAACAGATTATCCTCTCCACCTGGGGATTACCGAAGCGGGAACTGAATTCTCGGGGACAATAAAATCGGCTCTAGGCATTGGAGCGCTTTTATCCGAGGGCATCGGGGATACAATAAGGGTATCGCTGACTGCCTCCCCGGAAGAGGAAGTGAGAGTTGGTTATGAGATTTTGAAAGCATTAAGGCTGAGAAATTTCGGCCCAGAAGTCATCTCTTGTCCTACTTGCAGCCGTTGCCAAATTGACCTGATAAGAATCACTAATATAGTAGAGAAAAAATTGGAATCTTTTTTTCCAGAAAAAAGCATTATTGCCGGAGTTGAACTTTCCAAATTCTATCCGTTGAAAGTAGCCATTATGGGCTGTGCGGTCAATGGCCCGGGGGAAGCCAGGGAGGCAGATGTGGGAATAGCCGGGGGAAAGGGTGTAGGCCTTCTTTTCAGGAGAGGTAAAGTAATTAAGAAAGTTAAGGAAATAGAGATGATAAATGTTCTGATGGAAGAGATTAAAAAAGAACTGAAAAGGAGATAGTCCCGTCATGATGGGGAATAGAACCGGAAGCTCTTACCGCGTAAGCCTGAAAGAATTGCCTGAAGAGAAAAAGCCCCGCGAGAAATTGATAAAATACGGCCCTGACGTGCTTAGAATTCCCGAATTGGTGTCGATTATCCTGAATACAGGATACCGGGATGAAAATGTTTTGGAGTTATCCCAGAGAATAATAAAAGAGTACGGCTCCAAGGCGATTGCTTCTGAAAAGAATGTTGGAAAAATTATGGAAACTCTGGGAATTCCAATAGTTAAGGCTTGCCAGATAGTTGCCTGTTTTGAGTTGGGGAGGAGGTTCTTCCAGGAGGAGCCGGGAAAGATGCCTACCGTTAGAGGCCCGGAAGATGTATACATCTATCTGGAAGATATGAGAAAGTTGAAGAAGGAACAGTTTCGAGGGCTATATTTGAATGCGAGAAATAAAGTCATTCACGATGAAGTAATTTCTATTGGGACTTTAACCGCTAATCTGGTTCATCCCAGAGAAGTATTTCAGCCGGCAATAGAATATCTTGCTTGCGGGTTGATTGTTGCCCATAACCATCCTTCTGGTGACCCCGATCCATCTGAGGATGATTTAGAAATCACAAGGAAGCTGACCACAGTGGGGAAGACAATGGACATAGAACTCCTGGACCACATCATAATAGGTAAAAATAGATACGTGAGTTTTAAAGAAAAAGGAATGCTATGACATAACCATTGTAGGCACAAGTTTCCCGATGAAAATCGGGATGCATAATACGGGGGCGTTATGCTTCTTTCAAAATATCTTTTACCAACATTGAAAGAGATTCCCAGGGAGGCTGACGTGCCTTCCCACCAACTTATGATTCGCTCAGGAATGATGAGACAATTAGCAAGTGGTATTTATGAATGGCTGCCTTTAGGTTTGCGCGTTCTACACAAGGTGGAGAACATCATTCGAGAAGAAATGAACTTAATTGGTGGCCAGGAGGTTTCTCTTCCCGCCATGCAGCCGAGAGAACTGTGGGAAGAAAGTGGGCGGTGGGATTTCTATGGGAAAGAGTTGATAAGATTAAGTGATAGAAATAAAAGGGACTTCTGCCTCGGCCCCACTCACGAAGAAGTGATTACGGATTTGGTGCGGAGAGAAGTTAGGTCCTATAAAGAATTACCTTTACTGCTTTATCAGTTTCAGACCAAGTTTCGAGATGAAATCAGGCCAAGGTTTGGAGTAATGAGGGCCAGGGAATTCTATATGAAAGACGCCTACAGTTTTGACGCTACTGATAAGGATGCAGAGGCAAGTTACAAGGGCGTTTTTGAAGCCTACTCCAGAATTTTCCAGAGGTGTGATTTGAGATTTAGACCTGTGGAAGCACAGACTGGCGCCATTGGTGGGACCTTTTCTCACGAGTTTATGGTTCTTGCAGATACCGGAGAGGAAATCATAGTCTCCTGTAAGTGCGGCTATGCTGCGAACCTGGAAAAAGCAGAAAGCGTTTCTCCCGACAGGACAGTCGCTTCAGGTAGAAAGATTGGGGAGAGTAGAGAGCTAAAAGAATTGGAGGAAGTTGAAACAAAGGGGATGAAGACGGTCGAGGAAGTTGGCAGATTTCTAAAAGCAAGAGCAGAAAAATTTATAAAGACATTGGTTTACAAAACTGACGATGAGCCCGTAGTAGTGCTTATAAGAGGGGACCATGAAGTTAACGATAGCAAGGTGAAAAGTTATCTCGGGGTTAATGAAATTTTTCTTGCAGATGAGGGAACAATAGAGGAAGTTACGGGTGCTCCTTTGGGCTTTGCTGGCCCGGTCAGATTAAAAGAAAAATGCAAGGTACTTGCAGACTATTCTGTCCAGGGAATTGTTAATGGCATAACTGGAGCGAATAGGAAGGATTACCATTTGAAAAATGTAAATATGAATAGAGATTACAGTGTAGATGAAGTTCTGGACCTGAGGAAAGTGGAGGAGGGTGACATCTGCCCGAGGTGTGGGAAAATCTTAGAATTCTCCAGGGGCATTGAGGTGGGACATACTTTCAAACTTGGAACTAAATATTCTGAATCTTTGCAAGCAAAGTTTCTTGATAGGGATGGGAAACAGAAGTTTTTTGTGATGGGCTGTTATGGGATAGGGGTTTCTCGGATTGTAGCTGCAGCCATCGAGCAGTGCCATGATGAGAACGGCATTATCTGGCCACTGCCCATAGCACCCTTTCAGGTTCTAATTCTACCTGTGAATTATGAACATGTAAAGATGAGGGCTATTTCTGATAAAATTTATAAGGAATTGGAAAATGGCGGGTATGAAGTGTTAATGGATGACCGTGATGAGAGAGCAGGGGTAAAATTTAAAGATGCAGACCTGATAGGAATTCCCATCAGGGTAATCGTGGGAGAGAAGACCCTGGCTAAAAATATGGTTGAGGTAAAACTTCGAAAAGAAACGGGCACGAGGCGAGTCAAGTCTGCCCAAGTCAAAAATCTAATCCAGGAACTAATAAAGGGAAAAAGAAGTCAGAGTCACTATTCTTGACATATATATCACATACCAGCCCGCCCCAGATTAGTTGGGGTGCGATATCTTTCTGTTTATGGTCTCAGTGCCCGGTAACCGAGAAACTGGATTTAACGAGGACTATGCTATAAAAGGTTGATAAGTAATTATGGATAGAAAGATACTTGTGGATAAAGTCTCAAGAACTTCAGGTAAAAACATTATTCTTGAGGCAGGACGAAAGAGTGAAAAACTATTCTGACCTTATTTTTTGAAATTTTTTTCTTGCATTATTTTCTCGAACTTGCTATATTAAAAAAAAGTGGCTACACAAAAGCCACTTTTTTTTACTGATGTTGAATTTTTGCCCTGATCGGAGGAAAGAATGGGGGAGGAGTTGGTAGGGGTTTTTGAACAAATAGAGAGAGAAAAAGGCATTCCCAAAGAGGAACTTCTGGGAATGATTGAGGCAGCTTTGACTTCGGCCTTTCGTAAACATTCTGGTAAAAAGCAGAAGTTTGAAGCACATGTGGACCCGGAATCCGGGGAGATTACTGCCTATGTAAAGAAAAAAGTGGTGACTAAAGTGGAGAATGCCTATACTCAAATAGCTAAGAAAGAAGCACTGAAGCTCGACCATGCAGTTAAAGTAGGTGACGAGATAAGAATTAAGGTCGAAACCAAGGAGTTCGGGAGAATTGCCGCCCAGACTGCAAAGCAGGTAATTGTCCAGCGCATCCGGGAAACCGAAAGGGAGAATCTGTTCAAGGAATTTAAAGACAAGGAAGGAGCGGTTATGAATGCGGTGGTTCAGAGGTTTGCCCGGAAGAATATTATTGTCGATTTGGGAAGGGTGGAAGCTATCCTGCCGGAGTGGGAGCAGATACCCGGCCACAAGTACGAGCTATTTGAAAGGTTCAAGGTATACATATTGAAGGTTGAGCAATCGTCCCGAGGTCCCCAGATTAGTGTCTCCCGCACGCATCCGGGTCTGGTAAAGAGACTTTACGAACTAGAAGTACCGGAAGTCAGAGACCGTACAGTGGAGATAAAACAGATCGTCAGAGAACCAGGATACCGCTGCAAGGTGGCAGTGGTGTCCAATAATGAGAAAGTCGATCCTGTAGGTGCCTGTGTAGGAGTTAAAGGCTCGAGAGTTCAAGCAATTATTAATGAATTGAATGGAGAAAGAATGGATTTGATTCCTTATAGTAACGAGCCTGCCACCTATATTGCTAGTTCCCTGAGCCCGGCTAAGGTGTTGAGCGTTAATGTAGAAAAGGATAAAAAGAACGCTCTGGTGGCTGTTGCTGATGACCAGCTCTCATTGGCCATCGGGAAAGCGGGTCAAAATGTACGTCTGGCTGCTCGGCTCACAGGCTGGCATATTGACATTAAAAGCGAATCGCAGATGAAAAAGGCAAAAGAAGCGGAGGTCAGTGAGCTTACTAAACTGCCAGGAGTGGGCAAGGTTACTGCGCAGCTTCTATCTCAGCATGGATTTACAACTTTGGAGAAGATAGCTACATCTTCCACTTCCGAACTAACGAAGATTTCTGGAATTGGACAGAAATTAGCAGAGAAAATTTACAATGCTGCTAAGAAAGAAAGTGGTAAAGAATGAAGGCAAAGGAACTGGCTAAAAAACTGAATATTTCAACCAGGAAACTATTAGCAAAAGCTTCTGAACAGAGAATTAAGGTCAAGGGTCCCGAAGATTCTCTAACTCCTCAGGAAGTGAAAAAAATTCAGAGTTTGCTGGCAAGTGAGAAGAAGAAGGTTTCCGTTGAGAAAAAGGCCCCCGGGAAAAAAGCGGCGACCAAGGTAGCGAAAAAGAGAAAAGTCAAAGTTGAGAAAAAAGTGCCAGCTGTGCGGCGAAGGAAGGTAGCTAAGAGAGCCGTTGCTGAAAAAAAACCTTTCGCTCTTCCTCCGGTCTCTCCTCCCGTTGAGGCTATAAAACCGGTAGACAAAAAAGTCCCTGAGATGGTGACTCCTGCGGTGGAAGAGGTTAAAGAGGAAGAAAAAGTAGTTCCCAAAGTAAAGAAAGAAGTTGAGGAGAAAAAGGAAGTTGCCCCACCTCCTGCTAGGGTGGTTAAGATAGACGAAACGATTACAGTTAGTGAACTGGCCAGTAAGATAGGAGTAAAAGTAAATGAACTGATAAAGAAATTAATGGACCAGGGAATTCTGGCTACAATAAACCAAAGGCTGGATATCGATACGGCTACCCTTGCCGCAGCAGAATTCGGTTTCGGAGTGGAAGTAGTTCCCTTGTATGGGGAAGAACTGCTCGAGGAGGAAGAAGAGGATGAATCATTACTTCGGCTGCGTCCGCCGATAGTAACTATAATGGGACATGTGGACCATGGCAAGACGTCGCTATTAGACGCAATACGTGAATCCAAGATTATTGCTAAGGAATCGGGTGGTATCACTCAACATATTGGCGCGTACCATGTCAGCTTGGAACGGGGAGACATTGTATTTCTGGATACGCCAGGCCACGAAGCTTTTACTGCAATGCGAGCTCGTGGAGCTCAGGTGACGGATATAATCGTTTTAGTGGTGGCCGCTGATGAAGGAGTCAAGCCTCAAACCGTAGAAGCCATAGACCATGCCCGTGCGGCGGGAGTACCGATTTTGGTTGCAGTGAATAAAATAGATTTGCCCAATGCCAATGCTGAGAAGGTAAAACAGGAGCTGAGTAAGTATAACCTTGTTCCTGAGGACTGGGGAGGTAAAACTATCTTTGTGGAAGTTTCTGCTAAAGAAAAAATTGGTCTGGATAATCTCCTGGAGATGATTCTTCTGGAAGCGGAAATGTTGGAATTGAAGGGGAATCCCAATAAGAAAGCGCGGGGAACGGTCATTGAGGCGAGACTGGATAAGCAGCGCGGTCCCGTGGCCACTGTGCTGGTGCAATCTGGGACATTAGGAGTTGGCGATGCTTTTGTTTCTGGCTTCTCGGCAGGTAAGGTAAGGGCTATGATTAATGACCGAGGGAAGAAGATTAAGAGTATCGGGCCTTCTTTGCCTGCGGAGGTCCTGGGATTTTCGAGTTTGCCGCAGGCCGGAGACAAATTCTACGCCTTGGATAGTGATAAAGCAGCAAGACAGATTAGTGAGATACGGCAGAGGATTAGACGGGAGGAGGTTCTATTCCGGAGGAGGAGAATTACTCTGGAAGACTTGCACGAGCAGATTGCATTGGGCAAGCTCAAAGAACTAAAAATAATTGTGAAGGCCGATGTTCAAGGTTCTGTTGAAGCGCTCTGCGATTCTTTGCAAAAGTTGAGTACTCAGGAAATAACTCTAAATATAGTACATAGAGGAGTAGGCGGAATCAATGAAAGCGATGTGATGTTAGCCGCTGCCTCCAATGCAATCATTATTGGCTTTAATGTTCGCCCTGAAGCGAGCGCTGAAGAGTTAGCTGAAAAAGAGGGTGTAGACATCCACACCTACAGGATTATCTATGAAGCGGTAGAGGAAACGAAGAAAGCGATGGAGGGGCTTCTGGAGCCCGAGTTCAAGGAAATCCCATTAGGCAGGGCTGAAGTAAGGCGCACGTTCAGAATACCAAAGGTGGGTATGGTGGCTGGCTGTTCTGTGGCTAAGGGGAAGATATCACGCCAGAGTAAGGTGCGCCTGTTGCGGGATAATATCATAATTTATGAGGGTAAGATATCTTCTTTGAAAAGATTCAAAGACGACGTGCGGGAAGTGGAGTCTGGCTTCGAATGCGGAGTAGCGCTGGAAGGTTTTAACGACATAAAAGAAAACGACATTCTGGAAGCCTTCACTCTGGAAAAGATTGCCCGCAAGCTATAACGTTTTTCACGATGTAGAGTGTTGAATCCAGGAAATTGAAAGATAGTTTGTTCATCACTTGAGGAATTTCTTGACGCCAAAAAACTTCGGACTCCGAAGGGCACAAATCAAAACTCCTCACCCCGATAAATCGGGGTTCGTCGCACAATGATTTGCTGGAAAGAAATAGGTCGTCCTCATTTTTTGGCTAAAATTCCTGAAACTCTTCACAAACTATCTTTCAATTGTCAATTGATAGGTGCAGTAGGAATTAGTCCGTAAAGGGCTACGTTACCCTGCACGATTTGAAATCGTGCCTACATAATTTTGTATTCGTTCCTTGCAGGCACAAATTCAATTTGTGCAGCGGACCGATGTTGGATTAGATAATAGATGGTTATTAGCCTGGGGTGGATTAGTCTCTACATTTCTGAGAAGCCAAGGTCTCTTAAAGAAAAGAGAAGGGTGGTCAAGAGCCTCAAGGATAGAATAAGAGCCAGGTTCAACGTCTCCATATCAGAGGTAGATAATCAAGACTTATGGCATTCTTCTACTTTGGGAATTGCATTGGTTTGTTCTAACAGGAAGCAGGCACAAATAATAAGTGACAGGATACTTGAATTTATTCGGAATGCGAGAAAAGTAGAAATTATTGATCATGATTTCATAGTAGAGAACCACTGACCCCGTCTTTCCCCGAGTTGTCGCTTCCCCTAATGGTGAAAAAATGCTTGTCAAAAGGCCAAGGCGAGTAGCCCAATTAATCCAAAAAGAAATCGGTTATATACTTAGGAAACAGATAAAAAATCCTCAACTGGGTTTTGTCACCATAACTGAAGTTAAAGTTACAGACGACCTGCGATATGCTAAGGTTTATTTTACAGTGTTTGGCTCAGAACAGGAAAGAATAACAACGGAAAAATTGTTGAAAAGGATGACATCTTTTGTGCGTTATCATATTGGCCAGAGAATCAGGTTGAGGTACACGCCAGAGATTACTTTCCAGTACGACGATACAATCGAAAGAGCTGCCCGAATCGATGAGTTGATTAATAAGATTCATGAAGAGAAAAATGATGCAAGAGGAACGCAGGAGAGAAAAAAAGAAGATAATCAATAAGATTCTACAAGTAGTCCGAGAAAACCATACATTTTTTGTCTCTTCTCATAACCGGCCAGATGGCGACTCGATAGGTGCGCAATTAGCTCTTGGCTCCTTCCTGAAGCGATTGGGAAAGGCTGTCCACATTGCCAATCGCGACCCCGTTCCAGCGGTTTACCAATTCCTGCCACACAGTAGCGATATCCACACTACAGAGAAAGTACGGAAGGATTTTGACGTAGCTTTCATTTTAGACTGCAGCGACGTCCAGAGATTAGGTAATATAATAGACCTGAAAAATAGAGTTAAAATTATAATCAATATGGACCATCACGAAGACTGCGAACTATTCGGAGATTATAACTATGTTGACCCGGAAGCGTCATCTGTTGCCGAAGAGCTTTACGAACTATTCCAAGATTCTCATTCAGGAATGACAGAGGAGGAAGCACTGGACCTCTATGTGGGCATCCTGACCGATACAGGTAGATTTCAAGAAGCTAACGCTTCTCCGCGTTCCCACGAAATTGTAGCTGAGCTAATAAAGAAGGGGGTCCACCCGCAAATCGTCGCTCAGAATGTTTATGAGGCCAGGACCTTAGCGGGAGTAAAATTGCTGTCGTTAACTCTAAATACGCTGGCAGTAACTGCTTTTGGAAAAATTGCCCACCTTTTCATTACGCAGGATATGTATAAAGAGAGCGGGGGCAGAGAAGAGGAAGTTGAGGGATTCGTCAACTTCGCCAGAGATGTACGAGGGGTGGAAGTAGGGCTACTTTTCAGGGAAACCACTCTTCCCCATCAGTTTAAAGTTAGCATGCGCTCCAAGGGGAAGATAGACGTCAGCAAGATTGCAAGATTATTTGGTGGAGGTGGCCATAGGAATGCTGCTGGCTGCACAATTCAAGGCACTGTGGAAGAAGTTAAACAGAAAATCGTAAATGCTATTTCTGCAGAGGTAAAATAGACTGAAACAGCTGAAAGACGGCATTCTCAATATTAATAAGCCAAAAGGTTTAACTTCTTTTGCCGTGGTTCGGGAGATAAAGAGGCTCTTTTCAGCGAGAAAGGTGGGCCACGCGGGAACGCTGGATCCCAACGCAGAAGGAGTTCTTCTGATTCTTTTGGGCGAGGCAACCAAGATTTCTGCATATTTAGTAAAACTGGAAAAGGAGTATGAGGCAAAGATGATTTTGGGAGTGAGTACCTCCACACAGGATGGACAAGGTGAAATCTTAAGGACCACTGAGCCAACTGTGGAATGGAAAGAGTTAAAAGGGGTTTTCCGTAAATTCCTGGGCACACAGGAACAGATTCCTCCTATGGTCTCAGCCAAGAGACACCATGGTAAGAGGTTGTATCAACTCTTTCGCCAGGGAACTATAATTGAACGACTTCCTCAGAAAGTTGAGATTAAGAAATTAGAACTTCTATCTTACGATATGCCCAGAGTCAGTTTTCGCACAATTTGTTCCTCTGGTACTTACGTGCGCACTCTGTGCCACGACATAGGAGAGGCTTTAGGCTGTGGGGCCTATATGGCGGATCTGGTGCGGGTGCGGGTAGGTAACTTCGAATTGAGAAATGCTCTTTCATGGGACAGAAAAGAATTGTTTGAACAAGAAGTTCAATCTATTTCAGAAGCATTGTCTGACTTTCCCAGCGTTTTGGTTAGCCGCTGGATGGGTCGGAGAATCAAAATGGGTAGACAGATAAAGAGTTCAGAAGTCATAAACGTTTCTTTGTCAACTTCAGAAATTGGCGATGCCCAGAAGACATTCAGAGTAGTTGATGAAGACGGAAATTTGGTAGCCCTGGCTAAATCGGGGCCTACACCTGATATGAGGGAATTTAAATTATTAAGGGTTTTTAACCCAGGGGTATATTAAAGGCGATTTTTATATATAAGAATTATGGAAGTCATACAGGGATTATCAAGATTGAGAAGGAAGTTGGAAGGCAGTGTGGTGGCTCTGGGGACTTTTGACGGAGTCCATCGCGGTCACCAACAAGTTATTAGGACCACCAAAGATATAGCCAGGAGGAGTGGTAAGCGATCAGTAGTAGTGACTTTCGAGCCCCTTCCTCGCTCGGTAATAGGGGGAGGAAGAGAGAAAGTCGGATTAATCACAACTCTAAATGAAAAGGTAAAGATAATCAGAAACCTGAAAATCGATGTAATGATAGTCGTCAACTTCAATCGCAAACTTGCGCAAGTAGACCCAGAAGATTTTGTTGAGAAAGTCATTTATGAAAGGGTAGGTGCGGGAAGAGTAGTGGTAGGTCCTGGCTTCCGCTTTGGAAAGAATCGGCTGGGAAATGTAGAGTTACTAAAGCGACTGGGGCGGAAGTACGGCTTTGAAGTGACTGCCGTTGGTGAAGTCAGGATCGGTGGTACTAAGGTGAGTTCAAGTAAGATTCGTCAACTACTCTGGCAGGGAAAAATAGAGAAAGCAAATCGCCTACTCGGGAGATATTATACTATCAAGGGTATAGTGAAAAAGGGCAGAGGTAAAGGGAAGGAGTTGTCTTTTCCCACCGCAAACTTAGATATTTCCGAAAATCTCATCTTACCTGAGGGAGTCTATGCTGTCTTGGCGAGGGTTAAAGGAAAGAAGCGTATAGGAGTTGCCAATATTGGTATGCGTCCCACATTCTTTCCTCAGCGTCGATTTCCCCCTCAAAGCGTAGCGACAAGAGGTACTCGCCCTGTGGTAGAAGTCTATATTTTCAATTTTAGAGAGAACCTTTACCGGCAGAAATTGGAAGTGTCACTTATAAGAAGGATAAGGAAAGAGAAGAGATTTGCCAGTGGCGAAGACCTGATGAAGCGCATAGAGAAGGATATACAGTTTACAAAGAAGTTAAGGCTCGTTTCTGGGCGTTTGACAAAGGCGAATTAGAATGCTATAATTAAATCTATGAATAACGACAGGAAAAAAAATATTATAATCATTGGGGGAGGAAGAAGAGGAACGGCAATTATCGAAGCCTTGCATGAAGATGAAGAGTTGCGAATTGTGGGTATTGCCGACAGGATGCAAAACTCTACCGGGGTCGAATTGGCCAGGAAATTTGGGATTGCTGCCGCGAGAAATTTCCGAGACTTGCTTAACATTAAAGGTAAAAGAGTAGATGCCATTCTGAACCTGACTGATGACCCAGAGACAGACGAAGAACTGAAAAAAGTAGCTCAATCTTCGAATATCGAAATTATGAAGGGTCCTGTAACAAGGCTCCTGTGGGACCGCTTCAGAGAAAAGAAAGTCCTGGCTGAATTTGAACGCCTTAGCCAAAAGGCAGACCCTTCTTTGGGATTAGAGGAGCTATACATACTAATTATGAGTTCCTGTATTAAAGGGACGAAGGCGAATGCGGGGTCCCTTTTCATTCTGGATGAGGAGCGTAAAGAATTGTCGCTAAAGTCGGCATGGGGTTTGGACGAAGAAATAATCGGGATAGTCAAAGGGAAGGCAAATGAGAATCTGGGGTTATGGAAAAAGAGAAGAAAACCTCATCCATTGATTGAGCGAATGGAAAGGGGCGCTCTTCCCAGAAATTTCCAGGGCGTTCCTGAGGTAGAAACGGGAATGTGTATGCCATTGATTGGAAGGGGAGAGAAGTTGATTGGGCTCATGACCCTCCACAATAAGAGCAAGGATCGCCATTTTTTGGAAGAGGAAAAGGCGCTGTTTTCTATCTTCGGCAGCTATTCAGCCCAGGCTATTGAAAATGCTATGATTTATAAATCTACAGAGCACCTCTCCATAACGGATGGTTTAACAGGTTTATATAACCATAGGCACTTCCAGGAGCAATTAGGAGTGGAGGTTAAACGCGCTCAAAGGTATGACCTGAACCTGTCATTAATTATGATTGATCTTGACCATTTTAAAGAATTTAATGACAGTTATGGGCATCTGGAAGGAGATAGCTTGCTCAGAAAAATAGCGCAGATTCTGAAGAGTTCTCTGAGAGAAACAGACTTCGTAGCCAGGTATGGCGGTGAAGAATTTGCAGTAATTCTTCCGGAGACTAACAAGGAGGGGGCTTCCATTGCGGCAGAAAGGGTAAGAGCCACAATAGGTGAGCAGACCTTTGGAGAAACTGGGGCGAAGATGACAGTGAGTCTGGGAGTGGCGTCCTATCCGGAAGATGCCTGTCTAAGGGCCGATTTGATTAAGAAGGCTGATGATGCCCTTTATCGGGCTAAAAGAGAAGGTCGCAACAGAACCTGTTTGGCTTGATTTTGTAAATATAACTAATTCTCAGGATAGTCTATCAGGGGCGACAGCCGCGTAGGAGCCGACCTTGGTCGGCCTGATTAATAGAATTGAATGCTCGATAAATTGAACACCACAGGTCCGACAGGACTCTGAAACACGATGGAGGGGTCGGACTCCTTCGGAGCTGATTCACAAAAGATAGTTTATTCATCGCTTAGGAATTTTTTGACGCCGAAAAACTTCGGACTCTGAAGGGCACAAATCGAAACTCCTCACCCCCGACCTGTAGGGGGTTCGTCAGACAGCGATTTGCTTCTCGGGCAGAATAGCCGTCCTCGTTTTTTGGCTAAAATTCCTGAAGCTCTTCAAAAACTATCTTTTGTTGGGATTTTAGGGGACGAGGCGAGAACCGCGTAGGGGCCGACTTTGGTCGGCGCGAATAAAATAATAGGATTGAATGCTTCGATAAATTAGAGAGCACGGGTCCGACAGGACTCCGAAACACGATGGAGGAGTCGGACTCCTGCGGAGCTGATTCATCGAGCTGTGAAACCCTGATTCTTGCAGGGGCTGGATTCACATAAGGGGGTAAGAATGACTTTAACTAACGAGAAGAAAAAAGATGTAATAGAAAAATTTCAAGTCCATCAAAAAGATACTGGCTCCGCCATAGTTCAAATTGCCTTAATGACGGAGAGAATCAATGCTCTGACGGAGCATTTCAAGACTCATAAGAAAGACCACCATTCTCGCCATGGTCTTCTCAAGCTGGTGGGGAGGCGAAGGAAACTACTAAATTACCTAAGGGTTCGAGATTTGAAGAAATATCGGGAAGTTATTGATGAATTGAAATTGAGAAAATAATCTCCGTTAGGAAGGGACTAAATATGGCCGCAAAAGTAGAGGCAAGAATTGCTGATAGATTATTAGTTATTGAGACAGGAGACCTGGCAAAACAGGCCGCTGGCTCGGCACTGGTCAGATATGGAGAAACTGTTATTTTGGCCACGGCCACAGTAGCCCGTGAGCCAAAAGAGGGAGAAAGCTTCTTCCCGCTCACGGTGGATTACAGGGAAAGAACTTATGCTGCAGGGAAGATCCCTGGCGGATTCTTCAAGAGAGAAGGAAGGCCACGCGAGAAGGAGGTAGTGACTTCCAGATTAATTGACAGGCCTTTAAGGCCGCTTTTTGACAAAAACTTCCTGAATGAAGTTCAAGTAATGATTACGGTTTTATCTTCCGACCAGGAGAATGACGCGGATATTCCCTCAATCATTGGTGGCAGCTGCGCAGTAGCTCTTTCCCCTGTTCCATTTGCTGCACCTATTGGTGCAGTAAGGGTGGGGAGAGTTGGGGAAAAGTTCATCATTAATCCCACCTTTGTTCAACTCGAGGAAAGTAGCCTCGATCTGGTCGTTGCCGGGACAAAGAAGTCGGTAACCATGTGCGAAGGAGGGGGAAAGGAAGTACCGGAAGAAATTCTGCTGGAGGCGATAAAGTTAGGGCATAAGGTCATAATAGAAATAGCAGAATTACAGGAAAAATTGATGGAACAATTTGGGAAACCCAAAATTGAACTTCCCGGAAAGGGAGAAGTAGCCATCAAGAAGGAACTGGAAAATGAGTTCTATCGCCTTCTCCCGTATGCAGACAGAAAAGCGGTTCCTTCAAACTTAGAAATGGCAGTTCGGGTTGTTCAGTTCTGCCGTGAAAAAGTAGAAGAGGCATTACGGATTGGTGGTAAGATTCAGAGAGACAGTGGAATTGACAAAATAATCTCTGAGACCATTAATAATTTTTCCGAAGATTATCCTGAACAAGAGATAACTATCAGGAATATCATTGACCAGGTTCAGCGGAATTATTTGCGACGAATAATCCTGAATGAGAATATTCGAGTGGACGGGCGGAAAGTACACGAAGTTCGTCCCATTACCTGTGCGGTAGGCGTTCTGCCACGAACTCATGGGTCTGGGCTATTCACGCGCGGGCAAACGCAAGCTTTGGTAACGACTACGCTGGGCACAGGCCAGGATATGCAAATTATGGATGAATTGGAAAGAGAATATAAGAAGAGATTTATGCTCCACTATAATTTTCCACCTTTCAGCACAGGAGATGTTAGGCCCGACCGTGGACCCGGGCGGCGCGAAATTGGACATGGGATGCTTGCCGAGCGAGCCTTATCTCCGGTCTTACCTTCCGATGAAGAGTTCCCTTATACTGTAAGAATTGTCTCCGATATTTTGGAATCCAATGGCTCTTCTTCCATGGCTTCTGTTTGCGGTGGTACACTTTCTCTAATGGATGCCGGAGTACCTATTAGTACCCCGGTGGCGGGTGTGGCCATGGGTTTGGTCAAAGAAGGGGAGAGAGCTATTATCTTGACTGATATAATTGGTATGGAAGATTTTTATGGCGATATGGATTTCAAAATTGCAGGTTCCAGAAAAGGGATCACAGCAGTACAGTTAGATATAAAAACTGATGAGATCACACCGGAGATTATTGCTGAAGCCCTTGAGGAATCGAGGAAGGCTCGTTTGTTTATTCTGGACAAGATGCAGGAAGAAATAGAATCTCCCCGTAAAGAACTCTCGTCATTAGCACCCAAGATCTTAGTAATAGAAATAAATCCTGACAAAATCAGAGAAGTAATTGGTCCCGGAGGAAAAACGGTTAACAAAATTCAAGATGAGACGGGAGCCAAGTTGGATATAGCGTACGATGGCAGGATTACTATTACCGCAGATATTCAAGAAGCCGCAAAGGCAGCCAAGGAGATGGTGGAATACCTTACCGCTGACGCTGAGGTTGGCAAAATATACAAAGGAAAAGTAACGCGCATCAAGGATTTTGGCGCCTTCGTTGAGATCCTCCCGGGAAAGGAAGGACTATTGCACATATCTCAGTTGGCGGACAGGCGCATTGACAAGGTAAGCGACGTTGTAAAGGAAGGAGAAGAAATTCTGGTAAAATGTATGGAAATCGACCATGAGGGTAGGATCAGTCTCAGTCATAAGGCCGTATTGAGAGATAAGGAGTATGGGGGAGGAAAGAAGAGGGAAGACGTTAGATGAGTAAACTCAAAGCGAAGAAAAAAAGTCGGCGCTTCGGGGATATTTCTCGGGTTTCACAAATCTATAACTTTATGGTTCACCAGAATCTCAGTGAACTGAATTGGGAAGAGAAAGAATTTAAAATTATCATCAGACGCGAATTTGGCTCTGGTGTGTCGTTCAGGCGCTATGGAAGAGAGGACACAAGCAGGATATCGGAAAAAGAAACCGTAGCGCCGGTAGAGCAAATCGAAAAGAATGCAATCAGCATAAGTTCACCAATCGTGGGCGTATTCTACTCCTCTCCAGCACCCGAAGCCCCGCCGTTTGTCCAGGAGGGGGATATCGTTTCAGCGGGTCAGACGGTTTGCATCGTTGAGGCAATGAAGTTGATGAATGAGATTCAGGCCGAAATGAAATGCAAAATACTTAAGGTATTGGGTCCCAATGGTCATAGCGTTAAAGTGAACGAGCCCTTGTTTCTCGTGTTGCCTGTATCGGACTAGTTAACCCGGTTTTGTGTCCGATTAGAAGTTTCTAAAAAAACTTATCAACAGCCATTTCTAAGGCATAATCCCCATTAGAATCTTTCCGACAGAATTTGTGGCGTCCGTATCCAAGGGAAAGGTGAGTTTAGATGAGCGAAGAGGTCGGGCTACTTGCTGGAAAAATCTGGAATCTTCTAAATGCCACAGGCGAGGTTTCAGTTCTGGTGTTGAAAACCAGGCTGGGAGTCACTAACAGCTTGCTCTATTTGGCATTAGGATGGTTAATGCGAGAGGAGAAGATATATATCAAAAAGCAAATGAAGGATTATCGGGTAGGGTTGCATTGACCTTCAATATTTTCCTCCGTATGCTTCCCCTCAGTTGCCTCACATCTTTCTATGGCAAAGATGTAATATCCATTCCCACCTGGAAGGACTAAAATGAATCTGGCGAAAGCCCTTATTCTTGGATTGGTTCAGGGTTTAGCAGAATTTTTGCCCATTTCCAGTAGTGCCCACCTGGTATATTTGCAGAACTACTTAGGCATAGATAAGCCGCAACTTTCCTTCACTGTACTCTTACACTTCGCGACGCTCCTGGCAATCCTTCTCTTTTTCAGGAAAGATCTATGGGAGATATTAAAAAGTTTCCAAAATATAAAGCAATCAAGGGCCAATTCTTCCACACGGATGCTCTTTCTTTTGGTTATTGGCTCATTGCCTATAGCCATTTTGGGAGTCCTTCTGAAAGATAAAATGGAATCACTTTTTTCCAATATTGAACTGGTCAGTTTCTTCCTTATCCTAACTGGAATACTACTCTTCTTTGGTGACCGGATAAGAAGTGGTGACAAGGGTATTCTGCAAACAGGGATATTGGATGCATTGATAATTGGCGTAGCGCAGGCTTGCGCAATTCTCCCTGGCATCTCGCGTTCAGGTGCTACTATCATTTTTGGGCTATTTTGTGGACTGGAGCGAAGATGGGCAGTAAAGTACTCCTTCTTCCTTGCTGTGCCGGCAATTTTGGGGGCTACTATTGTTGAACTCCCGAACACGATATTTATGGTTAATCAGGCCACATTCTGTTACTATATAGTTGGAGCAGTTACAGCTCTTTTTTCTGGATATTTGTCACTCAAAGTGTTGTTGAGTTTTGTAGAGAAGAGTAGACTTGGCTATTTTGCTTACTATTGCACGATTTTAGGACTCATTGTTTTTTTCTTCCAAATTTGGTAGCCGCTCTGATTCATCGCAGCGTAAGATTGTCAGGTTTTTATAAAGGTCTTGACTTTGCTTCTAAAAAGAGGTAGACTTTTTCCGAGGAAATGGAAGCATAAATGAAGATAACGAGCAAGACAAAAGAGGAAAGGAACGAAATTTCTGGCATTCTACTCCTTACGGTGTCCCTTCTCATGTTCTTGAGTCTGGTTTCTTATCAGACGGGGCACTATGTTATGGGCACTCTGGGAAGATATTTGGGTCGTTCTATGATAGCCGCCTTCGGGTGGGGCACCTACTTCCTGCCGTTATCTGTTGGATATTGGGCGTGGAAGACTCTCCAGAAAGGGAAGAAGATAAAGAGGGGCTGGCTCAAACTTTCTAGCCTTGCCATTTTGCTATTGGCTTTTTGCAGTTTTCTGAACCTCCTTGGAAGGCAGAGGAGATGGGGCGGAATAGTGGGTGACTTCGTTTCGGAATCTCTCCTGGTTCCTGCCTTTGGAGAAACCGGCGCTTATCTTATTATATTAACTCTATTCCTGGTTTCTACACAGTTAGTGAGCGAAGTATCTATTATTCAATTCCTGCAAGCTTTAGGAGCAATAGTTCGTGTGGGTTATCCGAGAAGAAAGCGTTTAGGCTTGGCTGAAGAGATAAAACCTGATTACGATAAGAGAGTCCGTCCTCAATTAAAGGCCGAGTCCCCTCCCAGCATTTTTCCTCCAGGCGCAGTCGCTTATGAACTTCCCCCCATAGACCTGCTTAATGACCCACCCCGAACAGACCTCAGCCAGAGGGAAGAGGAATTGAAAAATAACGCCGAGGTCTTGGAAAAGACGCTAAACAATTTTGGCATCTCGGCGCAGGTATCCCAGATTCATCCAGGACCCGTGATTACACGCTACGAGCTGGAATTAGCTCCGGGAATAAAAGTAAGTAGCGTGACGAACCTTTCTAACGACTTGGCTTTGACATTACGGGCACAAAGCATAAGAATATTGGCTCCCGTTCCAGGGAAAGCTGCCATCGGTATAGAAATTCCAAATCAGAGTATGGCACTGGTGTATCTAAAAGAGCTCCTTCAATCTCCCGAATTTAACAAAGCTTCTTCTCTTCTTTCCCTTGCTTTAGGTAAGACTGTAGCTGGAAAGACATACATTGCTGATTTGAACCAGATGCCCCACCTTCTTATTGCAGGTGCTACAGGTTCGGGTAAGACCGTATCTATTAATGCAATCATCCTCAGCATACTGCACAAAGCAAGACCTGAGGATGTCAATTTTCTATTGATTGATCCCAAAATGGTAGAATTGACAATGTATAATGGCATTCCTCACTTGAAAAGTCCAGTAGTTACAGACGTAAAATACGCTGTGGCAGCTTTGAGATGGATTGTTAGTGAAATGGAAAATCGCTATCGAAGATTTGCCGCCACGGGGACCAGAGACATATTTGAGTACAATCACAAATTCAAGGAAGAGGGAGAGAAAATTCCCTTTATAGTCATTATTATTGATGAACTCGCTGACCTTATGGCTACATCTTCTGCTCAAGTTGAGCAGGTGATAATTCGCTTAGCCCAAATGTCCAGAGCTGTAGGAATTCATCTTGTATTAGCCACACAGCGGCCGTCTGTAAACGTAATCACTGGTATCATTAAGGCAAATCTCCCCGCTCGCCTCGCCTTTGAAGTAATTTCTAAAGTGGATTCCAGGACAATTTTAGACATGAATGGTGCGGAAAGCCTCCTGGGGCGCGGGGATATGCTCTATCTGCCTCCAGGAGAAGCAAAGCCCATACGCCTTCAAGGAGCATTCGTAAGTCGAGAAGAGATAAAGAAGGTTGTAGAATTCAGTAAGAGACAACAATCGGCAACTTATTCTCAAGACCTGTTACGTTTGGGAGAGATCTCGGAAGAAAAAGAAGAAGGGGATCAGGAAATTAAGGCCTTGTTGAAGCAGGCCCTGCGATTGACACTTGACCGGAGACAGGCATCCAGTTCCCTGTTCAAAGGAGCGCTACATATTAGCGACGGAAAAGCCACAAATCTTATAAGCTTAATGGAAAGCAGGGGTCTTATCGGACCTCAGCAAGGTTCTAAGCCGCGCCAGATATTTTTAGACAGAATTGAAGAATTTTGGCAAAAAATGGAGAAGGATGAAAATAAGTAGGGTAAGTTCGATTTTTCTTTCTTTGACCTTCGTAATTTCCAGCCACGGCTTTTCTCAGAAGGAGACAATTTCCTATGTTTTTGATAAGCTGGAGAACGAAAGAAAGAGTATCGAGACAGGAAGTTTTGACTTCGAACAGAAAATACTGATAAAATCTACTCTGGAAGAAAAACTGATCACAGGTTCAGTAAAATTTAAAGTTCCGGATAAGCTATACGCCGAGTACGCTCAACCTTACCCACAAATAATTGTATGTAATGGCAAGAAAGTCTGGTTTTATTTGCCCGAGTATAATCAAGTTTCCATCCACTCAGTTGGTAGATTGGAAGAGCTAATGGGATTGAATTTGGGTCTCTTCTTCTGGGAAAGTGGGATTGAAGATTTGGAAAATTATATAGGAGAAGGGGAAGAAGAGGAAGGGGAAAACTATAAGATTAAGTTGGTTCCCAAAACTGGGAATGGAGTAGAGATAACTCTGGTAGTTTCAAAAAAATATTGGCTGCCAGTAGAAACAGAAATTAATGATGCCTTTACAGTGGTCTCCACTCATCTGGAAAATGTTGTAAAGAATCCCGAAGTAGATAGCGAAATTTTTGAGTTTGAAATACCTTCCGGAGCAGAAGTATTCGAATCTCCTTAGTTATAAGGTATAAGAAAGATAGTTTGTTCATCGCTTTAGGAAGATACACTCGGGATTTGGTTCACTCGCTGATGAACGGGCTCAATAAATTGAGCCCCTACATTGTTCGATTTTTGGCTAAAAATTCTAATGCTCGCTACACCGAATCCCTCGCATTAGGGGAATGTATCACCCTCGTTTTTTAGCTAAAATTCCAATAGCTCTTCACAAACTATCTTTCCAACGGTAGTCGCGGAATGGGACCTTGCGTTAGAATTGGTGGGAACGGAAATGGCAGAGAATATTGGTAGACATCTCCAGCAGGCCCGTCGCAGTAGAGAAATTACCTTGCGCCAGGTCTCGGAAGAGACGAAAATAGGCGAGAAGTACCTGGAAGCCCTGGAGAAAGAAGAATACGATGTTTTTCCAGCAAAGATTTATGTGGTTTCATTTCTAAGAAGTTATGCTCGCTATCTGGGGCTGGACGCTGAATCGCTTGTGCAGATTTATCAGAGAGAACGTTGCGGCCAGGAAGACAAAACGAACCTCAATCCTGAATTCCCTATTGTTGTTACTCAAAGTGTAGCAGATAATTCTCAGCCCGGAAAAGGATTCCGTGCATTGCGATTTTACAAGAAGGGTCTTATCCCATTCCTCCTGGCTATAGTAGTGGTTGTGGCCGCGGGCGTTGCACTTATTTTTTTTCTCCAGTGGGCTTCACGGGAACTCTCGCAAAAGGTACTGGCGAAAATAAATTACTCGACTAATTTTCCCAAAACCATTTCTGTGTTAGCGGAAATAAGTGACAAAACCTGGCTGCAGGTAGTCGGGGACGGCTCGGTTTCTTTTGAAGGAATACTATTTCCTGGCGAAAGGAGAACGTGGGTGGCAAAAGATGGAATGAACATTCGCATTGGAAATGTGGAGGGTGTTAAACTATACGTAAATGGAGAAGAAGTCCATACTATTTCTGAAAGTTCCGGGCGGGTTAATCAGTTGACTTTGACCAGGTCAAAGGAAGAGCCAATAATTAGTGTAGAACGAAAACGACCTCTGGCAGAGAAAAAGATGGAACCATCGGAAAAGGAATTGCAAAACAAGGAAAACAAATGACTTTGGCCAACAAACTTACTATTGGAAGAATTGTCGCCATTCCTTTCTTTATACTGTTTATGTTTACTGGCAATATTTGGACCAGAGTAGGGGCCCTTTTAATTTTTATTTTGGCGGCACTTACTGATGTTTACGATGGGATTATTGCCCGCCATCGAGAAGAGGTCACTAATTTTGGAAAGTTTATAGATCCTCTTGCAGATAAATTGATAGTTTCTGCTGCCTTGATTTCTTTCGTTCAGTTAAGGGAACTATCAATCCCCGCCTGGATGGTTATAGTTGTGATTAGCCGGGAATTTATAATAACAGGGTTGAGAAGTGTGGCCGCGTCCAGGGGGACAATAATCCAGGCTTCTCTTGCTGGAAAATTTAAGACGACCTCTCAAATGGCAGTAATCATCACTATCTTGATAATTTTGATTGTCAATGCTGTGTTAATAAAATATGTACATACGAGTCCGTTAGAATTACAGGCTTTTCTGGGTTGGAGAAGAATTGTTGGCTATATTTTAAGCAAAGCTCCTTACTGGCTTATGTTTATGGTTACTATTTTGACTGTCATTTCAGGATTCAATTACATTCTGAAGAATAAGCATATACTTTTTGAAGAAATAAGTAACAAGACGAAGAACTGAAGTGGGAAAGATGAAATGGATTATTAGATTTTTGGCTACAGGATTTTTTGTTGGCTATTCGCCTTTTGCTCCGGGGACGATGGGGACGCTCGTAGCATTTCTGCTTTACGCTATTCTACCCACAAGCATAACTTTCTATTGGCTGCTCATCTTATGCTTAATCATAGTTGGGACAATCGTTTGCCATCAGGCGGAAGTTATGTTGGGCCGAGTCGATGCTCCCGAAATAGTCATTGATGAAATTTGTGGGTATTTTATTGCTATGGCCTTTTTGCCAAAATCGCTGGGGTTTATGATTGTAGGGTTTATTATCTATCGACTTCTGGATGTAGTCAAAATATATCCAATGAAAAGATTCGAAATTATTGCGGGAGGCCTGGGAATAATGCTTGATGACATTTATGCGGGAGTAATAACCAATCTTGTTTTGCACATAATTCACAAGCTCTAAAGGCAAAAAGGGGCCAGGGTCATTCTTCCCAACAATAAGGGAAAAGATTTATTCTATAATTATGCTTTAAAACGGAGGAGAAAGAGAAAATCACTCTGACCCTTTTCTCTAAAGAGGAGGAAAAAATGGGAAAAGATGAGAAAGCGAAAGCTCTGGAAATGGCAGTCTCCCAGATTGAGAAACAGTTCGGGAAGGGAACGATAATGAGGTTGGGTGCCGAGGCTTATAAAGCGGAAGTGGGAGTTATTCCTACGGGTGCTTTGTCATTAGATATAGCTTTGGGAGTGGGAGGAGTTCCTCGAGGAAGGGTGGTGGAAATCTTTGGCCCAGAGGGGGGAGGAAAGACCACACTCTCTCTCCAGATAATCGCCAACGCTCAAAGATTGGGAGGAACAGCCGCTTTTGTGGATGCGGAACATGCGATGGATCCTTCTTACGCTAAAAAGTTGGGAGTTGATATCGAAAACCTTCTGGTTTCTCAGCCGGATAATGGCGAGCAGGCTCTGGAGATTACTGAGACTCTTGTTCGCAGTGGGGCAGTCGATGTAATTGTAATCGATAGTGTAGCTGCTCTGGTACCCAGGGCGGAAATCGAAGGTGAAATGGGCGACGCGCAGGTAGGACTACAGGCCAGGTTGATGTCTCAGGCCCTCAGGAAACTTACCGGCTCTATATCCAAGTCTAAAACCAGTGTAATCTTTATCAATCAAATAAGAGAGAAGATAGGCGTGATGTTTGGAAGTCCAGAGACAACTCCCGGAGGAAGGGCTTTGAAGTTTTATTCTTCTGTTAGACTGGACATCCGTCGCATAGGCTCCATTAAGGTTGGAGATGTCAACGTGGGCAACCGCGTAAGAGTTAAAGTTGCCAAAAATAAAGTAGCTCCGCCTTTCCGGCAAGCAGAGTTCGACATGCTCTATGATGAGGGAATCTCTAAAGAGGCTTGTCTTTTGGATGTTGGGCTGGAAAATAATGTTATTGAGAAGACAGGGACCTGGTTTTCTTACAAAGGAAACAGAATAGGCCAGGGAAGAGAAAATACCAGGGCTTACCTGAAGGAAAACCCGGATGTGGCCAGCGAAATTGAGAGGGCTCTAAGGGAAAGTATACTTGGAATCAAAGAAGAAGCTAAATAGAATATGTTAAAGACATTCACAGTTGGCCCAATGGAGGCTAATTGTTATATTCTTTATAACCCTGGTAAAAGAAAAGGACTTATTATCGACCCCGGCGCTGAGGGGTCGCGTTTAATCAAATTCATTCAAGAAAAGAAAATTTCTATTCTATATATTGTCAACACTCACGGCCATCCGGACCACATAGGTGCTAACCGAAAGATTAAAGAGTATACCGGCGCTCCCATCCTGATTCATCAATATGACGCTCCGATGCTCACAAAAAGCGAGGGCGTACTTCCTCTAGTTTTCCTTTCAGAATACTCCTCACCTCCAGCAGACACTTTCATAAGAGAGGGGGACCTGATTGAGTGTGCCGGGATGAGGTTAGAGGTTCTTCACACCCCGGGGCATTCACCTGGGGGAATCTCGCTTTTGACAGATGATTCCATTTTTACAGGCGATACACTCTTCGCTGGTTCAGTTGGTCGCTTCGACTTGCCAGGTGGTTCCGAGGAGGTACTTTTAAATTCTATAAACAGGATTTTATCCCTGGATGAGAATCTAACTATATATCCCGGCCACGGCCCCTCGACTACCGTTGGCCAGGAACTTCGCACTAATCCCTTTATAAGATGAAAAATTCTCAGCTTTTGAGTGAATTTATCAACTACATAGAAGTGGAAAAAGGCCTGTCGAAGAATACAAAAATGGCTTACCACAGAGACCTTTCCCATTATCTCCGATATCTAGAAGAGAATCACAAGATTGTCACTGGAATAACACACAGTGACCTAATGGAGTTCTTAGTTATCAAGAAACGATACCTGTCGCCTTCGTCTTTAGCTCGATTAATAACTTCAATCAAGATGTTTCACCGCTTTTTGGTAGCGGATAACTACTGTGAAAATGAGCCAACTCAAAACTTAGATTCCCCACACCTCGGCCTGAGGCTACCCAAAGTGTTGACTTTTGCTGAGGTGGAAGCGTTGCTGAATGCCCCCGACCTGACTACTCCAGCAGGAATTAGAGACAAGGCGATGCTGGAACTTCTCTATGCTACAGGAATGAGAGTGTCAGAAATTGTCAATCTTAAGCTGGAAAATGTTAATCTTGAATTGGGCTATTTGCGTTGCACCGGAAAGCGGGACAAAGAACGTATTGTTCCCATCGGTTCTAAGGCAATCGAGTTTATAAAGCTCTATCTGGAAAAGGTAAGGTCTTCTCATAAAGCACTCTCCAGGCAATCGGCACGGCAGCTAAATATTCTTTTTCTGAATCCTTCGGGCAGAAAATTTTCGCGGGTGGGATTCTGGAAGATAATTAAGAAATATGCTACTCTTTCTGAAATTACTAAACAGATAACGCCTCATACATTGAGGCACTCTTTTGCTACCCATCTCCTTGAACGCGGTGCCGACCTGCGTTCAATTCAAGAGATGTTGGGGCATGAAAATATCTCTTCGACTCAGATATATACCCACCTAAGCCGGGAACGGCTAAAAGACCTTCACAAGAAATTCCATCCTCGGGGTTAGATACGGACAAATCAAACTTCTGACTGTTCAGGGCGCAGGTCAAAACTCATCTCCCGACAGATCGGGCGTCAGGCGGCAATGGCTAGTTTGGACGAGGATGGTTACTCCCAGCTTTTTTGCCGAGACTCCCGAAGTTGTTTGCACAATATCTCTTAGTTCGCTTTATTAAGTGTAAAAATTCGCCTTGAAAAGACGAGAGAAATGGGATATAATAATAAAAAACGCTATTTTATATGGAGGAGGAACTTTATGGTCAAGGCAGAAGAGAAGGAAGATTTGAAGTTGGTGGAGAAGTTGGCTGAGGGACGCAAATCGATTCTGGAACAGCTCCGGAAGATAATTGTGGGGCAGGAGGAAGTAATTGAACAGCTCCTGATCGCTCTTTTTGCCCGAGGGCATTGTCTGATTGTGGGGGTGCCCGGTCTGGCCAAGACTATGTTAATCTCTACAATTGCCGAGATTCTCGACTTGAAATTCCAGAGAATCCAGTTTACTCCGGACCTTATGCCCTCAGATATCACGGGAACAGATGTGATTGAAGAGAATATTTCAACAGGAAAAAGAGGTTTTCGATTCATTAAGGGACCCATCTTTGCCAACATAATCCTGGCAGATGAGATTAATCGTACTCCTCCCAAAACTCAGTCTGCTCTCCTGCAGGCTATGCAGGAATACAAGGTTACTGCCAGTGGAAATACCTACCCTTTAGAACTTCCTTTCTTCGTCTTGGCTACCCAAAATCCGATTGAGCAAGAAGGCACTTATCCTTTGCCAGAAGCTCAGCTTGACCGCTTCTTCTTTGAGGTGAATATAGACTATCCCAAATACGAAGAGGAGAAGGAGATCGTCACCAAAACCACTTCGAGTTTCCAGGCAAAATTAGAAAAGGCGCTCAATGCTCAGGAGATAATTCATCTACAGGAGATTGTGCGAAAGGTACCGGCATCGGAATACGTGGTGGACTACGCAGTGAACTTGGTGGCAGCGACCCGCGCATCGTCGCCCCGGGCCCCAGAATTCATCAAAAAGTGGGTCAGTTGGGGAGCAAGTCCCAGGGGCTCACAAAACTTAATTCTGGGAAGCAAAGCGAGGGCAATACTTCATGGTCGGTTCAATGTTTCAGTGGAAGACATCAGGGCATTAGCTCACCCTGTGCTTCGCCACCGTATCATACTAAATTTTAATGCAGAGGCCGAAGGTGTACGCACCGATGGGGTAATAGATAAACTCCTGGAAACGGTTCGGGAAACTTGAGTCTGGCATATATAGGGCTTCACAAAATCAGCAATCTAGAACAGTGAAGGAGTATTTTTTTGAGCGATGGAAGAAAAAAGTAGCCTGTCCCCTTTTTCCTATATTGACCCTTTAGTTGTGGCTAAACTTTCCACTATGCTTCTTAGGGCAAGATTTGTTGTCGAAGGATTTATTGCAGGATTGCACCAGAGTCCTTACAGAGGCTTCAGTCTCGAATTCGCCCAACACAGAGAATACTCGCCCGGGGATGAGACCAGGCACGTAGATTGGAAAGTTTATGGACGCAAAGACAAATACTTCGTCAAGCAGTATCAGGAAGAGACAAATCTGAAAGGATATATTCTACTTGATAGGAGCGCCTCGATGGGTTATAGAAGTCAGGGGATATCCAAGCTTCAGTATGGCTCCTATTTAGGAGCATCGTTAGCCTTCTTGATGCTCAAACAGCAAGACTCGGTGGGACTGGCGACTTTCGACGAGAGGATTAAGAAATATATACCGCCTCGCCAGAGTAAAGGGCACCTTTCCCTGATTTTGGAAGAGCTGGAGAACCTGGTTCCGTCTTCGAGAACAGGCATAAACCGAGCTCTTCAGGAATTAGGGCAATATACTAAGCGACGGGGATTAATTATTCTAATTTCGGACCTCTTAGATGAACAAGAGGAAGTTCTGAAGACTCTGAAGTACTTCCGCTTTAAGAAGCACGAGTTAATTGTCTTTCACCTCCTCGACCACACGGAGCTGGAACTTCCGTTTAGGGGCGCCTTGTGGCTTGAAGATATGGAGAACGGGAAGAGAATTCTGACCCACCCGGAAATCATTCGGGAAAAGTATAAACGGCTTGTGCAAGAATTCATAGAAGCATACAAGTTAAGCTGCCTGAGAAGCGATATAGATTACTGTCTTATCGACACCAAAACTCCACTCGATTTCGCATTAGGAGCTTACCTTGCCAGAAGAAAAATGTTAAGGTGAAATATGAACATATCATTTCTAAATCCATCATTCTTGTGGGGTTTGCCGATAGTTTCAATTCCCATACTTATTCATCTACTGTCGAGGAGAAGGCCGATGACCTCACAATTTTCTACTATAAGGTTCGTTCAGTTAGCTTCTACAACAGTAGTCAGGCGCTTCAAATTGAAACAGTTAATTCTACTTATTCTGAGGTCTCTTATTCTTTTCCTTTTAACTCTTCTTTTCGCCAGGCCTGTGGTAAGGAGAATGCCTCTCTTTGCACAGGCGGAAGGGGTCTCACGGAGCACCGTAATCCTCATCGATAACTCTTATTCTATGGGATATGTGGAGGAAGGAGAAACCCGTTTCTCATTGGCCAAGAAAGTGACCAGACGCATTCTAAAAATGGCAAAAAGAACAGACCGCACTGCACTGTTTCTGATTTCTGACGAAGTGAAACCCTTGGTCCCTTACCTTACTGACGACAGACAGATGCCCCTGCAAAAACTGGAAAGTGCCTCTCTAAGTTTCCGTCCTACAAATCTTCTTCCGGGTATATCTCAGGCATACAAGATTCTCGAGGCATCCCGTTCACCAAATAGAGAAATTATCCTGGTTACAGATTTGGGAGCCAATGGGTGGCAGGGTTTTGATGAGAAGACCATAAAAGCCTTCGACTCTAAAGTGAAATTTATTGTTGTAGATCTGGGTGAGGGTTTGGTTCCCAATGCCGCCGTATCTAAGGTTGACTGCCGCCAAATGAGTGTAGGGGAAAACTCTGAAATTTCGGCTAAGATAAGAAATTACTATAAAGAAAGTATTCCATCTCTATCTGTTTCAGTTTTCCTGGAGCCAGATAGTAAGTTTCAAATTGGCAGAGAATCTAAGGAGAAGGTAGGACAGGGTTTTGTAGATTTAAAAGGGGCAAGGGAAGCCGATAAAGATTTCTTCTACAATTTTCCTCAACAGGGAACCTATCTGGGAAAGGTGGAAATTCAGGAAGACAGTCTACCCTCTGATGATAGATTCTACTTTAAGACAGATGCTTTAGAGAAGATTAAGGTGCTTTTGCTTGATGGTGACCCCGGAATTTCCTCTTTTTCCAGCGAGACGTTCTATTTAAAACTCAGCCTCTCACCAACAGGTTCCGGGCTTTCCCTTGCGCATTCGCCATTATTGTTTAAAGCGGTAACACCGGACGAGTTCCCGAAAGAGAAATTAGATGATTTTTCTGTGATTTTCCTGGCTAATGTGGGAAATGTTTCCAGCTCTTTAAGAGACAGACTGACAGATTTTGTTAGAGGAGGAGGAGGGGTCGTCTTTTCACTGGGTGACAATGTTAATGCTGATGAATACAATCTAAGCTTCAGCAACCTACTGCCAGCAAAGTTGGGCAAAATTAAAGGAAGATCTAAAGATGAAGAAGAATTAGAATCGATTAGTCTTCAAGATTTTACTCACCCAACTCTACAGGTTTTCGCAAGAGGAAAGGAGGGGGATATAACCCGGGCGAACTTCTCCAGGTACTTCACCAGTCAGGCTAAGACCTCTGCAAAATTAGTTCTCGGGTTCAAAGACGGCTCGCCTTTGCTTATCGAAGGGACGCTCCCGTATCCAGGGGCAGGGAAGGTGTTACTTTTTACCTCCACTTTGGATCGGGATTGGAATAACCTGCCCACTAAACCAGTCTTCCTACCCTTTATCCAACAGATGGTAAGATATCTGGCACTCCCTCCTTTTAGGGAAGAGCCTACAGAAACTTTTCTTGTTGGCGAGGCAATAAAATATGAATTAGGCGAGGGGGAATTACCTCAGTCTGCAGAAATAAGTGACCCTCAAGGCAAGAAATTTTCGGTAGTTCCTGCCCAGAGAAGAGGTTTCTCCGGCTTAGAATTTGGCCCTGTGGAAATTCCAGGCATTTACCAACTTTCGTACATAACAGATGGAAAATGGAATAGGAAATACTTACCTGTTAACCTCAATATAGAAAGCAATGAGTCTAATCTGACTAAAATGGAGACTAAAGAGATAAGAAAACTTCTACTCAGTACGCCCATTAAGGTAATCGACAACATAACTAATTTAGAAAAGGATATTTTGCAACTCCTGTACGGAAAAGAAGTATCCAGAGATTTAACCTTTGTTCTAGCCGGGCTCCTATTTTTGGAGGTTTTTCTGGCAAATCCCAGGAGAAAAAGAGGGAATTTGTAATGGAGCATAGGAAGTTTGGTTTCTTACTAACCATAGGTATAATTGTATTTAATTTGATTGTTAGTCCTCTTTTAGCCGAAGCGGGGGACAGGTTTGTGTTCAGCCAATTGCGATATGAAGGTGGAGATTGGGACCCCTACCCGAACGCATACAAGGAGATTCTCCACTACCTGACAACGACCACCAGTGTGAAGGCCGAAGTAGCGAGAAAAGAATTGTCATTAAATGACCCGGAACTCTTCTCTTCACCTTTTCTCTATATGACTGGCCAGGAAGAATTTAGCGCCTTTACTTCGCAAGAGATAGAGAACCTTAAGCGGTATCTCTCAGGCGGAGGATTACTGGTAATAGACGATGCCTCCGGCGGGAAAAATCTCGACTTCGATAGAGCAGTGCATAGAGAAATGGAAAGGGTTTTCCCTGATACTGGGCTGAAAAGGCTCCCACGAGACCACGCTGTTTTCCGTTCGTTCTACCTGTCGCCGGGTGTGATGGGTCGGACGGTCAGCAGTGCTTATCTGGAAGGTATCGATATTGACGGGGAGACAGTGGTAATCTACTCCCAGAATGACTTAGGAGGAGCGTGGGTTAGAGATAAACTTGGCAATTGGATTTACGAATGTGTTCCGGGGGGAGAGATGCAGAGATTGGAAGCAATGAAACTCTCTTTGAACATAATTATCTATTCTTTGACGGGTACATATAAAAAAGACGCCATTCATCAGCCCTATATTCAGCAGAAACTAAAAGAGCAAAAAATAGCGCCATAAATGAAATTTTTGTAACCCGGAACTTCGTGCACATAATTAGAAATTAGAAATTTGGAATTGGATTTTGGGATTTGGAATTTTTGATTTTTGATTGGTAGTGTGGGGCTTTATGCCCGTAATTGGGATGAAGGGATATTTTTCGGAGTGGGAGGGAAAAGTTCGATTTTCTCTTCCTGAGAAATTTCTTAACGCAGAAAGCTGCGGGCTTCTGCAGAGCGCAAAATAATTCGCTCGCCTTCGGCTCGCTCAAAGATTTTGCTAGGAAGAGATACAGCCAGCCCTTGCTTTTTGCTAAAATTTCTGATGTCATCGAAAATCGAACTTTCCCTATGGGATGTGTAGGGTCCTCGTTTTTTGGCTGAAATTCCGAAAGCTCTTCGCAAACTATCTTTTAAGGGGTGGTTAATAAGAAGTGGGATAGTTTTTGGAGTGGCTCGGTAGTGTAGGGCTTTATGCCCGTAATCGGGATGAAGGTATAGTTTTCGGAGTCGCTCGGAGAGAAGACTAAAAGTTAGTTTGCTCGTCGCTGGAATTTGTTGCTAACAAAATCTATTGCTCGCTTCACTAAATTTCAAACCCCCCCCGATAAATCGGGGTCGGACAATTGAAATTTCACCGTTTCGCTCGTAAAGGTTTAGTAATGCAAGAAATTAAGAGCTTCTCGCAAACCAACTTTTCTATATTGAATAATTTTTAATTTGCGGTAATTTGGAATTTGGCATTTGGATTTGGGGATTTGGATTTTGGTTTTTGGAGGAAGGTTAATTGTGGGTTCGCTCCATTTTTCGTTAGATCCTAATAGGGTATGGCTGGTATTAGTTACCGTCCTTGTTGCGGGAGCGGTCTTGTACTGGAATTTCAAGTGGATAGAAAGAAGGAAGAGCCTGTTTTCCCTGTTGAGGCTGGCAGTATATCTCCTGCTGATATTTCTCCTGTTTGAGCCAGTAAGAACCATAGAGGAGAAACCGGCTGAGAAACCAGGCGTGGCATTCTTAATAGATACCTCCAGCAGCATGGCGGTGAAGGACCCTGTATCAAGGTTTTCTCTGGTCACGGAATTTATCAAGGGTCCTTTGGTGGACAGGCTAAAGGAGAAATACGATCTCCTTTTCTTTACTTTCGCCTCCGCCTCGAGGCGAGCCGCAGTAGAAGAGGTTCTTCAGTTGATTCCTCAAGGGGACAGCACCGATATTGGGCAGGCTTTGGATTTACTGGAGGAAGAGCTTCGTGGCCAGAGGTTGGCCGGGCTATTTCTCATTAGCGATGGAGCTCATAATGCAGGAGCAGATCCGCGCCTACTGACTGAAAGGATCACCGCTCCTATCTTTTCCGTCGGCGTGGGGAATCCGCGAGAATTTAAGGACCTCCAAATTACTGATGTCCAAGTTAGCGATTTTGTCTTCAAGAATACTCCAACGGATATAGGAGTGAAGATAAGAGGTTATGGATTTGAAGGGAAGGAGATATCGGTTATCTTAAAGAAAGATACAGAAATACTCAATACAAAGAAAGTGCGGATTCCTGAAGACGGGAAGGAGGTCTATGTGAGCTTAAGCTTCATTCCCGGGTCAATAGGTTCTTTCAACTACACAGTTTCCGTTCCGTCCTATAGTGGTGAAATTTCCTTGTCCAATAACAGAAAGGATTTTACTCTCGAGGTCCTTCGGGATAAAATTAGAATCCTGTATATTTGTGGACAGCCGAGCTGGGAATATAGATTTTTGAGGACGGCCTTGAAAAGCGACCCCGGTATAGAACTGGTATCTTTTATAATCTTGCGTAATCCTGAAAACATATCCATAGTCCCTGAAAATCAGCTTTCGCTGATTCCCTTTCCCGTCACAGAAATATTTACTAAAGAGATATTTAACTTTGACTTACACATATTTCACAATTTCACATATACCCGGTTCGGGATTTCGAAAAATCATCTGGAGAACATTCGAAAGTTCGTTGCCGAAAAAGGTGGAGGCTTTCTTATGATAGGCGGAGATAACTCCTTTGCCAGGGGAGGATATAAGGGAACCCCGGTGGAGGAGATACTGCCGGTGGAGATGGACAGTCAAGGAGAAGACATTATAGATAATAAATTTAAAATGTTAACAACAGAGTCGGCCCATCCCATTCTTACATTATCTGATAACCCGGGAGAGAATAGGCAGATATGGAGAGAGATGCCCGAGTTAGATGGCTGCAATCGCCTTTCAGGGCCGAAGCCTGGCGCCATTGTTTTAGGAGTCCATCCCCTGATTAAGAATAAGGACGGAAATCTGGTAGTACTTGCTATTTGGGAGAGAGGAAAAGGAAGGGTAATGAGTATGGCTTCCAATAGCACCTGGCGGTGGTGTTTTCAGGCTCGGGCGCGAGGAGGCACAGCTTCCCATTATGAACGCTTCTGGCTTCAGGCTGTCCACTGGCTGATTAAATCTCCTCAGCTTAAACTGGTTCATCTAAATACAGACAAGAAAATATACAAGAGAGGAGAAGAGATTCTTCTAACTGCCCGGGTATTTAACGAATACTACAGGCCCAGTGAAGATGCCAGGGTCTATATAGAACTGGTAGACCCATCAGGAAAGAAGATTGATCTGGGAAGTGCTTCAACAAAAGATAGGCCTGGTGAATATGGAACAAGTTATTTAGCCCAGGGAGAAGGAAATTATACGTTTACTGCGATAGCTTGGGAAGGTTCAAGGGGCCTCGGGAGAGACACCACTTTGTGCAAAGTGGCCATCCCATCTGTGGAGTTGGAAAATGCTCAACTGAATGAGCCACTTTTGAGAGAGCTTTCAGATTTGACTGGCGGAAGATATTTCCATATTACTAACATCAAGCAGGAAGAAATCATTTTCCCTGAGGCAAAGGCTTCTACTCCCGTAGTGAAAAAAGTAGTAGCTGTCTGGAACAATCCTTTTATCTTTCTTCTCATCTCTATAATATTATGTATGGAATGGTATGTCCGCAGAAGAAGTGGAATGAGCTAAGAGGAAAAATATGGTTGGAGCTTATTACGAATTGATTACATTAATTGGCAAGGTCAGAAGATGGCTAAGAGCCAAAAGTTTAATCGAGGGAGTTCTTCTGTCCCTTTCAGTTTTTCTGGGATTGGTAATAGCTTTTGGCATTTTAGACTATTCAATTTCGTTTACTTCTACTGTACGTTTCTACTTCCTCATAGCTCTTATTATTACTATTATCATTATCTTAGCGAAATTTGTTGTCGTTCCTTTACTTTCTCCTTTGCCGGACGATAGAATTGCCTTAAGAATTCAAAAAAGATACCCTGGCCTAAGAGACGACTTGATAAATTCTATACAGCTCTTTCCCATCGCCAGCTCGAAAAATGAAGTGTACGTATCGAGAGCGCTCATTGGTGAACTTATCAGGAAGACCTCAGAAAAAGTCAGAATGGTTAGAAGCTTTGAGATTGAAGATACAAGACGTCTTAAAAAATTTCTATTTACAACTGTCTCAGTTTGTCTCATTTTCTCTTTTCTTGTATTCTTTCCACCACGTATTCTCCCCTTTACGCTTCCCCGCCTTTTCAAAGCCTTAGACTATGAACAGGTGAATCGGTTGGTCCGTGTTACTCCGGGGAACACGGAAGTGGTCTATGGGGGGAGTCAGAAGATTGGAGTCGAGATTTTCCAAAAAGGGGGAAGTCCCTATTTAATATATAGGGTTTCTGGAGGCACCTGGCATAAAGCCAGGCTGGTTAGAGAATCATACTCAGAGGGAGAATCCCGCAAGTTCTCCTATGAATTATCGAAGATTACTCACCCAGTCGACTATTTTATCAAGTGGAAAGATTTGCGGACTCAAGCTTACTCTATCAGCATAATTATTCTTCCCGAAGTGGGAGATATTTCTGTAAAATATGTTTATCCTTCTTATACAGAATTACCTCAGTTAGAGGTGGAAAAGACTAATGGGGACCTTGAGGGAATACTGGGCACTCAAGTTCAAATGTCTTTAAAGGCTAACAAGCCTATGAGGGAAGGATACATTGTAACTGACGATAGCAAGAGATTGCCTTTAAAGATTGAGAGAGATTTGTACCTGAAAGGGAGCTTGGTACTTACTGGCGAGAGCGGATATTGGGTTGAAGTTGATGACACTCAGGGTTATACAAATCCCAGTCCAATCAAACACCACATAAGGACTCTTCTTGACAGCCCTCCTCAAATAAGGGTCATCACTCCTGATTGCGACCTCACGGTTTCAGAAAAAACCAAAGTTGAGCTTGCTTATGAGGCGAGCGATGACTTCGGGCTAACCCAGATAGACCTTGTATACCAGAAGTT
>Ga0315314_1000523_pt1 | contig 41726 bp, 42 predicted proteins | sample TDP9_MG_FD_203631 | JGI IMG/M metagenome (GOLD analysis project Ga0315314, IMG submission 203631) | Freshwater sediment microbial communities from Lake Towuti, South Sulawesi, Indonesia - TDP9 | ecosystem: Environmental > Aquatic > Freshwater > Lake > Sediment | place: Indonesia: South Sulawesi... | reverse complement strand
CCTTTTCGAGATCGTCATCAGCCAAAATCTCTAAGACTCGTTCCTCACTGGATGAGATGAGGTTAAGTCGGTAAGGTCTATCGTATCTAAGCCATAAGTATGCGGGGGTTGCTCGGTTTATGGGTATGCGTTCTAGGATGCGGGTTGAACCGTTAATGTATCTTTGAACCTCCATGTATGTGGATGTGTCTATGAACCCGATGGAATCTAGGAAGGTGAGGCTATAATGGTTGACGGTTCCGGTGGCGTTCCACACATAGATGGTTTCGATTCCTGCAGATGGGTAATAGTATCTTGTCATGTTGATGGATGGTGCAAGCTCGAACTGGAAGCAGTGAGGCGGATACGTGAGGTTTAAAACGTAAGTGTAGCTGTTGGTGGAGTTCAATTCGAAGCTTTGACTTTCCCCATTGAAGCTATAGACGCTGACGGTGACGTTTCCGATCAGGAGACCAGTTTCTTCATCGTAGGCTCCTTTCAACGTGTAACGATAGGTTCCCCAAATTAGCTCAACCGTGCTAGAAACGCCTTTGATGGTGACGTTTTTTGCTGAATCGTCAAATGCCCAATCAGCCCATTCTTCATCATCAACTTCAACGCTAGTTGGGTCCTCATATGTGCCTACCTCAACCACAATGTTGCCTTCCGTGTCGAAACTCAATATAGTGTTCTCGGAATCCCAATCCACACTAGAGATTGCGCTACTGCTTTCAATAGTGAAATCCGTGCTAGTATCCGTGTAAGTGGTTCCCTTGTTTAAGGTGAACAATCCGGCTTGACTATTGGACCCACTCGCCTCACTCTTATCCACAACCTTCGTGTTGGTCCCAACTACATCCTTCGACCCAGTGGGACACCAAAACGTTAGCTGGATTCTCCATGATAGTTTGTAGGCAGTGGCGTTCACGCTTGACTTGAGACATCCAGAAGCGTTGATAGGACAATACATATTGGGGTCTAAATAAACGCTGAAAACATCGCCTTGACTACTCCACTTTAAGAGGATGCCACCGGATAACTCCACTTGAGCATACTCCAAATCGCTTACTCCATCAGCATCGTTTACGGTGGCGTTCAAATAAACCCATGAATCAGAAGTCACGGGGTTAGGGGCTTGAAACTCTCCGATGGTTGGGGGATTATTGTATGCATAGGTGATTTGAAGTTTAGGAGCTGTTGTTGAGCTACCATCGTAACTATCAAAATCTCTACGATAAGAATTTGTGCCACTATTCTCGAAGAATATGACTATGGAGTTTCCGCTTTGCCACCCCGTCCTATCCACCACCGTTTGTATGCAAGACGCTATATCTGGGGAGGAATACCAGGTGTCAACCGTCCAAGCGGTAGTGATGGACCATGAAACATAGCTCGTTCTCGATCTAGCGTTATAATCGCCTATGGTGGAGAAGGTGGTGGCGTTATCCGAGTTTTCAGCGCAAATTCTTGTGTTAACTGCTTGAGAAATACTTGTGTAAGCATAAACTTGAAGATATGCAGAGCTTATGGTTGCGCCTTTCGGTATCGTGATATTGTTGAACCTCATGCCGGAACCTCTGTAATCGCTAGTGGTGCTTCGATAACCTGCTCTCAATATGGTTCCAGTGGTGCTAATTGAATCCCAAGGTGGATGAGCCGTATTTGAATCTGTCACCTCGCAGTCATCTGCACTGGCTCCCACTTGCGGTGTAATTGTTGGGTCTATCTCTACATGAACATCTGTTTCATAGCCAAAATTGGCACCCAACACCAACGTAGGAAAAACAAGCAAAACCACTAAGAAAACAAGGAGAACACATAGAGCATTTCGACGTAGTTTCACGGAATCACCTTCTCCGTTTTCGCCCACGCTTCCTACTCCTACACGGCAACAACTTTCACCTCATGGAGTTCTAACTCCACTCTCTCTTTTAGTTTGAACCATTTTTCGAGTATAAACGGGTAGTCAGTTAATCTATGAATAAAGAGGTCGCAAGGTTGACAAACCCATACACCTTTCAAGAATAATGGGTTTTTATCCAAATAGTTTTTTGTAGTTGTCTCTACAAGTTCTTCTGTGTCATCCCAATGATGATATTTGAGACGTAGCTCTTTATCACATAACTCGCACCGTGGTGGATTGGGATAAGGACGTTTTAAAATACCACCAATTCTTACCATTTTACCGTTTAAAGGTGTAATCAATCGCCGTTCTCTTAACCAATCACGTTGTTGTTTTCGGCGAAGTTTATCATATAACCTTCTTTCATCTTTATGATTCCTTTGGTATTCTCTATCTCTTTGGCGTATTTTTTCCTTATTCTTTTCCCGATAACACCTATTATCTTCACTTGTTTTCCGTGCCCTTTCTGCAATTTCAATATCTGACAGCGTTTCGCGCAACTTTGCACGATAACGCCTTTGGAACTCCAATATCCGCTCTGGATATTTCTGTCGATATCTTCTTTGATATTCACGAGCTTTTTCTGGATTAACCATATTTTCACCCCTTAATCGTAAACATATGATTCGTATTCAGATTTTTGTGAGTTTATGAAAGCCCACAATAGGATGAACATGTCGGTTATAGGACCCCACCAAAAGCTGGCATATTCTACGAGGGTGAGTATGCTTTGAGCCGACGGATGAGAGATAGATGCCTTAAGCGCATAGGCTACACCCATCACCACGGGCTGACTAATGTACCAGCCTACCGTAACCACAAACATCATGGTTATGGCAGCCAACCAAACAAAAACAATTCTCATCCGTAATATGCCTCCCTTAAAGCCCTTTTCTGTGAGTAGACGTAGACCCATAACGCTAATCCAAAAACCACCGCAGCTAAGAAATAATACCACAAATTCGATAGGAAAGTGTCCACCAACTCAAACGTTGGATACGTTTCCTCTTCACTATATTGGCTCATCACGGGAGCTATGGTAGCTTGCACCGCCGCCACCCCCTGATACAAAGCAAACCATATGAACCCCATAATGAATAGGGTGGTGAATATCACCGCGAAAGTGTAGAGGGCATGGTATGGGCGAGGAATAAGCACCCGTGGATTCAAATTCAATGTCTTCTCCCTCTAGTTTTTCTATGAACTTTCTTCACGACTCGCCTTGTCGGAGCTATTCCCAACGCTCGCATCACTTCCCTCGGCTCCGCTATAGCGTGAACCCTCTTAAACCAGCCTCCCCAAAACCCTTTCCCACGAGGTAAACGCATTTCACGAGGCCAATCAAACTTGAATAGGAAGGGTGGTGGTTTCGGTATTTGCTTGGGTATTTGTTCAATCCATTCTTTGGGTAATTGAGGTTGCCATTGTTTGGGTAGTTGAATTTCTTTGGGCAGTTGAGGCTGGAATTGTCTAGGTAATTGTATCTCTTTGGGTAGCTGCTTAACCGTCTGATCCATTTTTGATAGTTGCCGACTAGTCTGTGTTTGAGCCTCTCTTAATTTGCTTAATTGAAACTGGTCAAGCTTCAGCATAGCAAGGGTTTCCTCAAGCTCTCTCCGCTTTTGTTTTTCTAGTGGATGCATTGGAAGGTCCAGTTTGAGAGTTGGATAAGCGGGCATTTCAAGTTTTGGAAGTGGTTTCATGGCATATTTGGAAGGAGGTTGCCCTAAAGTGCTTTTAACCAAGTAAGGTATGGAAACCTCTAATTCTTCTAGCTTAACCTTCTCTTCCAACTTAGGTTTTATCGCCGTGATACTCATAGGTGCAACGATTTTTGCTAAACTCGGTGTCTGTTTAGCAACGGTTTCTGTCACGGTCTTTGTCACGGTTTGAGCGTAAAGAGCCATACCCGCCTTACTTGGCAATACTTCTGATGGCCCCCAACCGTATATGGTGGGTTTGAATCCTTTAGGCTTCTCCCATAGTGTTGGGCTCCATTTCGTTTCTACGATAGGCTTTTCTGTGACCGAGAGTTCAGAATAAGTCCATCCTGCTTTACCAGTTTTCGTTAAAACTCTGAAGCCAGTGTCAACTTCCTCAACCTTTGGAGCCACACCAATATATCTTTCAAAATAATATTGTTCAGGGAAAAGTTTTCGTGTCACTTTGGTTTTCGCCCATGTCCATACTCTAGGACCATATTTTTGAGCGACGTAAACACCGACGACGGTTCCCCCGATTATCGCGTAACTTATCCCCAACTCCTGCCATGTTGCTAGTTTGCTTCGAGGGCTAGGCTTCCCAAATACATCAGCTTCAATTCGCCCTATAGTTCCCTCCGTCAACCATGCTGTGCCCGTAACGCCGGCAAAAGGATCACCAACTGGACCCCCAACATAGGTGGGAGCCTTATACTTTTTCTTTGCCTCTTCATACCCATACAAAGGCGCGTGAGCAATAGCCCACAGTTCTCTTTCGAGTCCTCCTCCATAAAAGAACTCGTGGAATGTTTCCGTAACAGTTTTGGGTGTCCAAGGCTCCAAAGCTAGGGTTCCCAAAATATCTTTGCGAAGCTCATAGATGCCCAGCCTAGCCTCATAAATGTCCATACTCAGTTTGTTAGCCCTTTCAATGAGCTTGTTGATGTCTACGATTAGCCCCGATAAGGTTTGATGTCTTTCCAATGCCTCCAATTCCAAGCCATACTGGGTTGGAGAAATCAATCCTTCGGCTAGGCCAAATTTTAAGGCTCCAAACGGGTCTTTCGTCCATAATTCCTCAAACTTCGCATACTTTCCCCACACCGCACCGCTAACCATAGGCTCCATAAGGAAACCAGTGCGGTATTCAACCGGGCTAATAAGGTCTAGTTCTAAAGCTTCTTTTAGAGTCCACCCACCCGCTTCATATCTCTCAAATTTACCTTTCGAAAGAATCTTAACCGTCCCAGTCGTGCCAACTATCGCGTAATAGTCTGTTCCTGGTATTTGATATATGCCCGGTGGCTTCCCCGCTAAAGCACCGGTGACACGCTGTGACATATATTGATATTCGAGTTCTTTGCCTCGTTTGATGGCTTCTTCGCCACGATACATTTGTGCGGCTCCGGGATGCTCGGCAAGAAGCTCCTCCGAATATTCGCCCCTAGCTGGAACATAACCCTCTTCACCAACTTCAGGTGAAGGTGGTGGCGGAACATACTCTGGTTGTGGAACGTAGCCGGGTTCACCAGGCTTCTTCTGCTTCGGTTTAGGTGGTGGTGGGACGTATTGCGGTAATGGCCAGTAACCAGGATCGCCGGGTTTCTTCTCAACCAAGTTGTTTCACCTTCATTTCTTGGCCATCTCCGCGAGTTTGCTTATGGCTAAGGTTCCCACGCTCAACGTGCCCGTGACCACCACCAAGTCTGTGACGGCTTTCGCAGTGGTCTTCACTAAATCCGGTTGCCTAGCTTTGCGAGGCTTAGGCTTGCGAGAAACATGAGCTTTCCCATGTTTACGAACCATTACATCAAAGCCTCCAAATCTTCCTCTAACTTCTTTAGGAAACCCTTTCGAGTAACCTTACGTTTTTTCTGTTTCCTTTTGTCTCTCTTAGGCATGTTCATTTCCTCTTTGAAACTCGTTTTGGCCGGGGGAAAGAACGGATATCCAATTCCTGTTTGGCACGCCTAAGAATCTCCCGCTCCCAAGCCCGATAAGCAACCATGTAGGTTTTCATATAGTTTCTATAAGCACCCTTATCCTTCAAAGGCAACTTTACTTTCTCCTTCTCTTACGATATTCTTTAAGAGTTGCTTGATAGAAAATGGATTTGACTTTGCGTTCTCGCTTTCCAATGACTTGACTAGGTTTCACTAACTTCCAAGGATCAATTTTGAACCTTCGTTTAAGTGATTGTATGTAAGCAATTTGGGCGCTAGGCATAGCAATTTGATTCCAACGATATTCTTTTGGCAATCTTATCTCACCACTCCTTTACTTGAACTTGCGTAGTGTGTGGGCAACGACTGCACGTTTCTTTAATAGACCTGTGACCTTCACTTTACGCTTCCCCGTCTTCGTTGGATTCGTCACCGTTTTGCCGACTTCCGCGCTCTTAATCTTCGATAGGAGCCGCATCGGAATCCGCTTCCCATTGGGAACCTCCAACTGCCTATGCAAGCTACCACGCTTATGCCGCCTCAAAGCATCCTGAATCCAATACCTCGCCATTTCCCTCTCCCCTATTTTGTTTTAATAACTCCTTAGATTAACGTTAATCTTCCAACTATTTAAAACTTTCCATTAATAATTTGTCCAGTTTCTGGACAACAAGCTTTTATAAATCCATCAACAATATGATAGTAGTGGGGTTGCGATGTTAGAGGATGAACTTTTGTTTGTTATGTTACAAATTTTTCCGAGACCATCAATTTCATTTTAGGAAGCGAAAGAATGAGTGAGGATGGAGAAGAGCGCAAAGTTAGGAAAACGATGCCAACTTACACTGGATTCGTAGCAGCATCTTTAAACAAAATTTTTGCTATCAGTATCGAAGGAAACATATATGATTGGTACAAAGCAATTCAAAACTTCAGTTTGTTTATTCCAGAAGAAGTAAAGAAACAAGTAGACGAAGAATTTGCTAAAGCTAGGAAGGATGTGGATGATGTATTGAACAAATCTGATGGTGCTGATTTTTACACAAAGCAAGTCTCACAAAATCGTAATCTTACGAATCTTCTTGCCTATTACGCTCCGAGATTAACGGATTTAGTTGTCAATTCTTTAGATAAGGCAGGTTATCTAAAAGAAGAATATGCAAGAATTAGCTCAAAGTCTTTGAAGGATTTAAGGGAACTGGGAGAAGAGGAGGAAAAGTGAAGATACGCTGGATTAGAGGCAACGAAAGCATAACATATAATCGCCCTCATACATGGCTGGCTTTAGGTGTTAGAGGAAGTGGAAAATCGAGTCACCTTGAACATGTAGGTGAAGGCTACTTAGAGAAAGGCCACGCTATCTTAGATTTGTGGGGTTCAAGGGATGGGGAGAACTTGGCTTGGCTTCGTTCTCGTTGGGTTAAGGATAAACGTGTATGCTTGATTCATGGAGATAATGTGGTAGTTGAAAGTGAAAATGGGTTCCCCGCCAAAAATGTTAGAGATGTGATACTAAGGGACTTTTATGACTTCGACATTCTTATATCGGCTTCACCATTATACGCCAATGCCGACCAGCAGTTTCTAGAAACTAACCATTTAACGGATCTACTGTACCAACGGTTCACTTGGAATAGACTCGTCTATACCATTGTTAGGGAAGCAAGTAACCTTTACTATTCAAGACTAAGAGTTTCGGAAAACCAATTGATCGCAAAGGCTAGTTTCGTGTATATGCTAAGGGAGGCGAGACACATGGGTGTCGCGCTTGGGTTAGACACTTTAAGGTTTTACGCCATAGACATAGATGTGCGTAGCCTAGCCGACTTCACCATCCTAAAAAGTCAAGGAGCCCCAGGTCTCACCAAAGACTTGAAATGGCTGTACAAGTATTTTGAGCCTTCACTTATACGCAATATGCCTCCTGACGCTTTTGTCGTACTCACAAAGAAGGGAAGCTTGGGCCTAGGAGTGTTTCCAGAAATCCCTTGGCATAAACAAGAACGAGAGAACATCATCAAAACTGTTGGGTTGAATATAGAATATGTGACTCCTAGCGAGGAAAAACCATCATTAGATAGAGGAACCTATAAAACGGTTAGCGATGGGGAACATGTGGAAATGGTTAGATTAAGGTCACAAGGATTAAGTATACATAAAATCGCAGAGGAATTAAGGAGATCCACACATACCCCTCACGAACAGTTGAAAGCTCACAACGATTCTATCATGAGGAACGGCTATTGCGTGAGATGCCATAGAGCAAACGGCGAACTAGCAGAAACAACCCTCTAAATTTGTTTGTTTACATACACATCAATTACAACTGCTATGAGAAACAGACTAAAAACCGAACAAAACAATGTTGGTTTTTCAAAACTATACTTTTCACAACCTTTAAATATCCAAAATTAATAATTATATTAGAGGTCTCCATGAATATGGGAACAATTGATTGGGCTTTCGGAAAAATCGAGGATCGTGATGCCTTTTTTGAACGATTAAAAGATCATGGTTTGAAAAATCCTCTACCAATAAACGCTTATATTGAGGCGGTTTATTATGGAGATTCTGCACCTATCTGTTTTCCCTTTGGTGTTGTCTTAAATTATGAAGGTGAAGATTTCAACGAGGAAACTAATGAAATATTTGATAAATGGTTGCGCGATCTTATCCCAATCAATGCACAACATATGGGTATGGGAAGCGGAATATATATCAAACTAAATAGCGCACGAGATAAAGTATTTCAGTTTCCTTTGAAGCAAAAACCTCCAAACCCATATCGTTGTCAATGCAAAACAATTGAGAAAATAGAAACTTGTTGTGTTGAGGCTTTTTATGTTTTTGACAAAGAAGAACTTATACCTCATATAGTTGTTGCTTCATTCGTTGAAAGATGTGGGATCTGTAAGAAAAAACTTGGTGAAGGCTATGGTGATGTCAATGAATACGAAACGGAAGCACAAGCAAAAGAGGAACTACAAGAATTAGACGCGAGCATTGGTAAGTGGTTTTAGTTGACATTATAAGATGTAAAGTTTAGCGATTAATGGGAGTTAATGAAAGATGCCTGAGATTAAGACGAAGCGTAGTGAACTTCCGATCTATAAGCCTGAGTGGGAAGAAACTCTCATCAAGGCTAAAGCAATGTTTGGTGGTTGGCTTGCGGCTTGGCTTGCCTTCGACTGCATTTTCGGAAAGCGTGGAGACGAAATCTGTAGGTTGAGACGAAACAACATTTGGGTTCAAGACAGTTACCTTTACGTGCGCTTCTTTGTTGGCAAGAAGAGAAAGAGAACAGATATCATAGAACAGTTGCCTTACACCAAAAAGAAAACTTTGCATCACTACGCTATACCTTACATTCTTGAATACTTGAAAGAATACGATGAACAAAATGGAACCCAAGACGGCTACATATTCCCTTCAAATCGCCAACCAACCATAAGAAAAGTACGCACAACATTCACCAACCGACAAGGACAAAAAGAAACAAGAACCTACACTTATCCAATACCTGGCGGCTACCGTAGTCTGCAAGATGTTTACTACTACATCAAAAAGGTGAACCCCCACATTTGGCCTCATCTAGGCAGACACACGGTTGGAACATTGGCGGCAGAGGAAGGAGCCACCGAATACGATATCTGCTCCATCCTAGACGTGACACCACGAACCGCAAGCAAGTATGTGCATCACGGCACGAAGCTAACGGAGAAATGGAGTGAAAGAAAATGGTGAAAGTGTATACTTGTGTCTATCGAATTTATGTTAATGCTGAAGAGCCTCACTGCCCACTTCCTAAAGAATTCGTTCCCTTCTGCGAGGAAGGACAAGAATTGAATTGCCGACACTATAAAATGATAATGGAAAAGCTAAAAAAAGAAAATAACCAAGCAACAGAAGATCAGATTAGAGAGTTGTATATGCGAATAATGGAGGATTATGTGTCTCTCAATTGGCAAGGATACTTTCCCAAACTTTTGAAGAGGCGATATTAATGGTTTTGCATGAAAGGGATAAGGTACAACTTCTTTTAGAGCGATTTCAACCGGAAGACATTATGAAAGATTTTGATGTCCATTGCGAAAAGTGTAGGAAAAAGATTCATGTTAAAGTGTATAAAGGTAAACGCGGCGGTCTTATAGTTTGGCTCTGGGATGGCATATTCCATCATAAAGACGGTAATAGATCTAATGATTTTTGCGATAACATAGAACTTGTTTGCTATCGTTGTCACAATTTAATTCATAGGATTGTTAAGCGATTGGGTGAATCATTGGCAAAAAGAAAATAAGGTGTCCGGTTTCTGGACAAGCGAATTAATAAAAAGCTTTAGAACGAATCAACATCTAAATGGTTATTTTACCATAAAATTTTTAAGCCACTTCAAATTCTATGTAAAAGTGGCGATAAAAATGAAGAAAATCAGAATACAGCTATCGGAACATGAATTATGGACATTAAGAAATCTTTTGGCAAACCATTATCATAATGATAGAAGAAACCTTTACTGGGAAAAGAAACGGATTTTGGTAGGCCAATCAGATAGTAGAGTTTACCCACTATCGGAGAGAGAAAAGCACCTCAAACAAGATGCTAAATTACTTAAGAAGCTAAGCAAACATTTAAATTGCAAATGGTTCGAACGATGAAAGTAAACTTTACTTCTAAGTGATTTCTCGTTTTATGTTTTCTCTTAGATACCATTTCACATATTCGTCTCGTTTCATGCCTTTCGCCTCCGCCCTTCTATCAATCTCCTCTAGAAGCTCCATGTCTGGCTTATACCGTTTATCCCAAGAAATTCTCAAGATATCGTATAGGTCCTTTGGTATGCCCCGTTTTCCCCGCCCTAGCTGAAGCCTAGCCAACTCGCTTTTAAACGCTTCCCTGCCTTCCGTCTCTATCAATTCAGCTAAACGATTTTGAGCTTCCTCACCTAACCCTAACCTAAGCACCACAATGCCATCAGAGAAAGGGATCAAACCTTTCCGCACCACCTCCTGCATACTCTGGCTTAGTTGAAGAATCTGTAGGTAGTCGGCTAGGGTGGAATGAGGCATGTTCCAAGCCCGCGCCAACCCACGAATCCCCATAGGATACCTACTAAGATAAGCGTTGAGGGCCTCGGCTCGCGTGATGGGATCCGGAGCCTTCCTAAACTCCTCTAAGTTTTCCTTTAGGCTAGCGTCCATCGCGTCCTCATCCGTCATCTCCTCAACCCACACATGTTTACCAACAATGAACTCCTTGTAGCCCGCCTCGCGCATCGCCAAGAATCGCCTCCGACCGACCACGACACCGTAGCCGTCTCCCTCCATCCTAGCCTTGAAAGGTTGCACTACGCTAGTCCTTCTAAAATGCTCCGTCAAGGCTTTGTCTTCCTCGCTTTCACCGAAAGGCTCCTCCGCTCTCATGTTGGTTTCGCTAACCCAAAACTTTTCAACTGGGATAGCCTCGCCTACCTTCGGCATTTTCGCGCTCGTACCACCACCTCCGAACCCTACATAGCATAGAGAACATAAAAGGTTTACTTCCTTGTCGACAAAATAGTATATATACTTCAGATATCTATTTGTATATAGACAACTTCGGAGCCAAGGAGGTGAGGTGATAATGGCGGAAAAAGGATTAGCTCGGCGAGATTATTTTCCACATAAACATGCAGATCCTTGTGCATGGGGAACCGTGATGGCTCTTTATGTTTTTCGTAAGAGGAAATGGCTAAAAATAGGTGAATTCTGCGAAACATGCGGTGCTATCGCTATCTTTCCAGAATACCAAAACGGCTTACCTTAACTTGAAAGAAATGATGTCCAAAAACCGGACAACATGCAATCGAAAGACTTAAATACTTAAATGGTGATAGTAATAAATGGTGAAAGTAATGATTAAGCAAGAATGGTTCATTCAAGATACCATAAACCGTAAGATTCTTGCTCAAATTCAAATCTCTGCAGAAAAACCAGAATTTTACATGCGCATTTTGATTGAAGCTTTAAAGGCAAAAGGCCTTAGAGTTAGGTTACAAAGGTGAATCATATGGTTAAACGTAAGAGCATTAGTTTTGATGATGACATTGCTAGGCTGGTCGAGGATTGGCGTAGGAAACAACAGAAAATCCCAAGTTTCAGCAGGGCAATAAATACGTTAGTAAAAAAAGCATTAAATTCGGAAGTGAAATAACATGGCTTGTGCTATTTGCGGGACAAAACTCAAGACAGCTAAGAGAGGACGAAAAACCATAGTCTATTGTCCCAACCCAAACTGTGAAAGCATTGATATCATTTTCGAGGACCTAAAAGGCGAAAAGTATTAGTCTCTAATTCTATTCTCCCTTCAAACCTTGCGGGATTTCGAAACATTCGGCATAAAGGTTCATGGAGTTGGAGACTAGGGCAACAACATTTGATCGCCTAGCATCCTCTACAATTTCGTCGACTTTCTGGTTATACTCAGGATCTGAGAGGTGAATGTGGACGTCAACGAATTTCACGGTTGTTCCTCGGTATCACATTAATACCATAACCCCGTTTATAGCTTCCCTTGCCGGCTTAGAAATGACAACTGGTAGATGTTATGCTTGTGGATACAAGGGATGGACCTTTATTCGCCCTGAGGAAGCTTCAAAATGGATTGAGGAAGAAGCCAAAAGAAAGAAACCCATAATTCTCGGGATCACTTTAGCCCTTATTATTCTCGCCCTCATCATGCTTGTCATTCTTCTAATCAAATAGCCTACAACACACGAAACGGCTTTGATAACAAGTATTTAGGCAAGTGTTTAAGCAAAGTCTTCATTTGTGCGGCCCGCCAACAAAAGTAAGCCCAAACATTTCGTGCTCTATTTTTACCTAAGCCATCGGGGCTTTCCTTCCAGATACTCGGTTAAAAACTTCGCGAATTCTGGACTGGCTGAGTACAGCCCTAAAACTTTATCGTTCACCAGAATCTCGAGGGTGTTAGTGATGGCTTGGGAAATGAGGTCGGCCACGCCAATGCGCCTTCCACCGTCTTTCAGCTTTACACTAAGCAGGTCCACGATATCTCTATACTTCCGTTGTATTTCAACCACCCATCGCCCCTCTTCTACGCGCGGTCCAGAAATCGTGTGCGCGGCTTTGAGGTGTTTCCGCAGAAACCTCTCGCACTCCACCCTCTTTTCGATGGGGGGCCCCAGATGCTTTTTTATGGGTGGGAGAAGACGCCGTTCCACCTCAAAAAGGAGCACGTTGAGGTCTTCTTCGTCGCTCCAAGCGCAGTCGCGAAGGATGTTGAAGTCGTGTTGCTGAAGCATTTTTCGCAGCGATCGCTGTGACTTGTAGAGTTGACCCCAGAGGATGTCTGGCACAGCCTTCACCCTTCCAAATTTTACAAACACGATGGTTGACCCACGAGTTGTTATGGCTTGAACCAGCCTTTCAGCGTCGAAGACCTCCACCTCCTCCGGGTAAAAGAACCTTAGGTGGGGGCTTTTGAGAAACTCCCTCGCGGCCACAATAAGCTCATCCAGCCTCTCCTTTCTCACGGCTGCCGCCACGTTTCTTCCCTTGTCAACGGGATCCACCACGACGAGCATTTCTTCAAAAATCTTCTTTACCTCGCTCTCTCTCCCTTTGTAGTACCCCTTGTGATCAATGATCCTCCTTCCCCTCCAGTCCGCGATGGACCTTAAAGTCTCATAAAACGATCTGTAATGGAGGGTGAGAAGCTCGCAGAGGTATCCGCTGAAGCCACCAACCCTTATCTCAGCACCGTATACATCGATTCCTCGCATGAATTGCTTGAGTAATCGCACCTCATTTTTGGTCCCTTGATCAAGATTTCTCTTTACATAGGAAGTGTGCAGAGGGGTTCTATCCACGGATGAGATAGCTTCTTCTGCCCTTTCGATTTTGAAACATGGAACAAAATCGATTTTGTATCCCTCGACCTTCGCTTCAATATAAGGATGCTCCGCATAAGCCTCCATCCATTTTTCTCCAACTAAGGCTTTGACAACGTCAAGAACTTTTGGAAAAATTTCCCTTGTATAAGTCTTTGGAAGCAGTATGAACATATCTACGTCCTTTTCTCCAGCAAGCCATGTGTCCTTGGCTATCGAACCTTGAACCTGAGCCTCTGCTTCTATACCCGAGCGTTGTAATTCCTCAGTCAGTTTTTTCGCCAAGCCTCCGGAAAAATGAAGAACCTTCTCCTTCTCTTGCTTGCTTGGCGTCGCCTCCCTAAGAACTTCTTTGCAGATTTCTTTTATGACTCTGTCCTTATTTCTTGTCCTCATTTGTTCTTCCTTCCTCTTTTTTATCTTCTATTAGTTGTAGATGTGCCGTAAGCGACTTCATACATTCTTCTTTCGACTTTACCTCCAGATAGCAGAGAATCAAACACTATAAGTTTTGCGGTCAAGTCCTTACAACAAACCCCTCAGAAAACATGAGATGTATAACCAAGCTGTCAATGGAGGACAAAAAGAAACAATATTTCTACGTCATACTTTTTTGCGCGCGCGGCTTTGTTAGCTATAGGTTAAGAACGTCATTGTCGCCGCATCTAAAAAACAAAATATGCTGAGAGCTCTTGAGTGACTTGTTAAGCGCCTTCCGGGTATGTAATGATATTAACTGTATAGGATAATTTTTTATTTTTCTTCGTAAAATACATACGGGGATATTTATGGAGCTTAAACGACCCATAGAAGATTTGTTAAAAGAGTTACATAAAATTCCGACGGCGTCCCTTTGTGATGCGTTAGACAAAATTGGTTTTACTGGCTTTATGTCACATGAGATTAAACCAATCATCGATGACATCAAAATAGTTGGTCCAGCAGTAACTATAAAGGATGTTCTTTCAGAAAAAGCGGAATCGCCTATGCTTGCTTTAGAGGCTATAGATCGCGCCGAACCTGGAGATGTCATTGTAAGAGGAGTCGAGGGGAACGCAAAGGACATTGCTTTGTGTGGTGGGTTAATGGCTACAGCTGCTAAGGTGAAGGGCTTATCGGGTGCGGTTCTTGATGGCGGAACAAGGGACGTTGCTGAGATTAGAGAAGTAAGGTTTCAGGTATTTTCACGTAGCATTGTGCCCTCAACATCAATTGGGCGCACACGAGTAGTCGACATTAATGTGCCTGTACATTGTGGAGGAGTATCAGTTTCTCCCGGCGATGTTATTGTTGGTGATGCTGACGGTGTGGTTGTTATACCTAAAGAAAAACTTGAGACGACTATAAAAATAGCATTAGAGATGGATAGGATTGAGAAAGAAGAAGCAAAGGAGTTAAAGCAAGGGAAATCTTTAGTTAAGACTATTAAAAAATACGCGCGCGTATAATGGCATTACTGTCAAGGCCATATTATGAAGGATGGTGTTGCTTTGAAAGACTATTTTAAAAGTAGTGAAAGCAGAGCCACGACGTTCCCGGAGGTGGTATCCTTAGGTGAACCTATGCTCGAGTTTAATGCACCAGTTGTAGGGTTACTCAAAGATATCGCTGTCTTTGAAAGGGGCTGGGGGGGCGATACCTCCAATTTTGCGATAGCTGTTTCCCGAATGGGTCGTAAAGTAGGGTATGTTTGCCGTATAGGTGACGACGAGTTCGGTAAGTGTTTTTTGGAGATATGGGAACGTGAAGGCGTAGATACATCCCATGTCACAATCGAAAGGGGTAGCTTCACTGGCATTTATTTTATATCCGTTAAGGATGGAGGAGAACACGATTTCACGTATTATAGAAGCAATTCTGCGGCTAGCCATCTTTCCCCTGAAGACATAGATCCGAAGTACATCGAAAGGGCTAGGGTGTTTCATTCGAGCGGAATATCTCAGGCAATTAGCCAATCTTGTAGGGAAGCCGTTTTTAAAGCCGCGGAGGTAGCCAAGCGATCCGGCGTTCTTTTCTCTTATGACCCAAACATTAGGCTTAAGCTATGGCCTTTAAACACTGCTCAAGCCATCATAAATTACACAATCGAATTAGCTGATGTGGTGTTGCCCAGCCTTGAGGATGCTAGGTTATTTACCGGCGAAAAAATTCCAGAATCCATGGCCAGTTATATTTTAAAGAGAGGAGCGAAAGTAGTTGGGCTAAAGTTAGGTAGTAATGGGTGTTTAATTGCAACGGATGAGCAAATCATCAAACTTCCTGGATTCAAAGTAACTCCAGTAGACACGACAGGTGCTGGAGACGCGTTTGACGCAGCTTTCATCGTGGGGGTGTTAGAAGGATGGGAGATGCGAAAGATCGCTGAATTCGCCAATGCCGCGGGTGCTTTAACCACAATGGGTAGAGGCGCAGTTACGCCCCTTCCGACACGGAAAAAAGTGGAGGAGTTCCTATCTTCTATGGGTAAGTCATCTTGACTTTAGATTCTGGCGTATTTCCTCACGGTTTCAACGAATGGGATCATTGATATCAGTAAACCCCGTAAGACCTGCTATCTTAACGCCTTCAATTATGGTTTAGTTTCATGAGCATAAAACTACGAAATTTATAAAAACTTGGACGTTAGAAGTATCAGACGGTGACTGTATGGGTGAGAGAATTTTAGAAAATGATGATTTAGAAGATATGTTGATAGGGGTTGGGATTCTTGGAACTGGCGGAGGGGGAGACCCTGAGTTCTTCGGTAGACCGCTCATTGAGTGGGATCTTAAAAAAGGGCGTGAGTATCGAATAATTGATCCAAACGAGGTGCGAGACGAGGCGTTCATAGTAAGTGGTGGCTACGCAGGCTCTGTGAAAGCTTACACTTCCATTGGGCAAATGTTGCAGAGATGGGAAAAATCATTTGAGCTTCTTGAAGCGTTTAAAATCATGGAAGGCATTCATAATAGAAAAATAGATTACGTTGTTCCTTTTGAACCGGGAGGAGTTAACACATCTGTTATCCTTTCATTGGCGGCACGAGCGGGAATAATGACTATAGATGGGGATGGCCTTGGTAGGGCGGCACCTGAAACACAGATGTCAAGTTTTCTGGGTCACGGAATTTCGTTAACACCTATGCCCTTTGTTGATATGGAGGGTAACGTGATTATTGTTAAGCATGCTACGAAGCCAACTTATCCTGACGAGATAATGCGTGCAGCCCTCGTACTTAACGGTGGTATAGGCGCCAATAATCATTACCCTATGACCGGGAAACAGTTGAAGGATAGCGTGGTTCCAAATACGATCTCGCTTTCCATTGAGATTGGACATGCCGTGTCGGATGCTGTTAAGTCCAAAAAGGATCCTATCGAGGCTCTCATCGGTGTTTCAAAGGGGATCGAGCTTTTTCAAGGTATAATTAAGAGCATGAGAGGCGAAGATGTGCGCGCGCATTACTTAGCAAAAGCGGTGATAGAGGGTTTAGAAGAGTATGCTGGGAAAGAGATGGAGATCGTTTTCAAGAATGAAACCATGATGGGACGCATTAACGGTCAGGTGGTTGCGGTCTTTCCCGATCTACTGTGCATAATTGACCCTGAGACCGGAAAGGGGTTGATGACTGCTAACCTCCGAGATGGAACGAAAGTAGCGGTGGTAGGCTTGCCAGCCCATAAAAGACTAAGGGAATGTCTAAAGACGAAGACGGGGCGAGAAGCGTTCAGTCCTGCGCGATTCGGATGCCCAGAAGTAAAGTATGAGCCTATTGAAACCTTAGTTAAACGCGTCCTTGGTTAAATGGATATTTAGTCATATACGTTTAGTCAAAAAGAGGACTAATCCGCTCCTTTGCTAATAGGGTAAATGCTTTTTCAGGTACTCCACATACTCCTCAAACCTTTGAAGGGAAAATTCGACTTCAAGTGGCCATACACCCGTGATTCCCGCCTCGATTATCAAGTCCAATAATGGGTTGAGATTTCGATCGCTGTCCATCAGTATTCGATTTATCTTGTTTTTCCTTAGGAAGCCTATGACCGTCTTGTAGTTTGGAAGGATACAGGTATAAGTTTCTTGGCTGAATGACCCTTACGATCGCGTCTCCCCTCTTCGGCGAAAGTTTTTTAAGAAGAAAGGTATGAGTTTGATATTACGAAAAGTGTTTAAGGAAGATGCTTACATGTCAAAAGAACTCTTGTTCGTCAGACCGGCGTCAGGGCTTGTTAAAGCAATCGGCTCGTATACGGTTCTCGGCACAGTCCTCGGCCCTAGCATCAACATATGGTGGTGGGCTTTCATGGCCATCATCCCCAACATCTATCCAGGAGCCACCTTTTCAGCCATATACGCTATAGGCGCCCCATTCATCATCATCGAGGGAATAAGCATGGCCCTTGTAATGGTCGCAATGCCTAGGTCGGGGAGCAACTACATAATGATCTCACGAGGCATAAACCCAGCGTTCGGATTAATGGAAGCCTGGCGATCCATTCTCCAGAACCCAATAGCGAGGGGAATTCTATGCTTTATGACGGGGGAGGCCATAGGGGCCACCTTCGTTATTTTGGGTAAAGTATTTGGGATCGCGGGGCTTCTCTCAATGGGCTCAACCATAGTCGCCAATCCTTGGATAAGTGTTGTGTTTGGAATAATAATGATGGGAATAGGGTGTCTCATTGACTATATTGGACCTGGAGCTACCGGGAAGTGGATGATGTTTTGGGTTGTTTTCGACATAATAGCGCTTGTAGGCACAATAGGTGTATTTGCATTAACCGGGCCCGTTGGCATCCGGGGGGCTTGGGACAGAACCTGGGGAGCTGGAGCCTACGACGAAGTTGTGAGCGTTGCAACCGCGGGCGGATACTCACCAACGCCATTTTCTTGGGGAGCAACTCTTGCGGCTTTAGCTCTACCCTTCGGCGTAACCTATCCATACACCGTCATGCCATGGGTCGGAGAAGTCACCGAGACATCTAAAAATGTTCCCCTCGCATGTATAGGAGGCGCAATAATCCTAGCGGTTCTACACTCTACTGCTGGAATATCCTATCAGTACGCATACGGAACCTTCTCGGAAATGTATGTATACAGTCTGTGGACTGGGCTCACTGGGCAATTCAAAATAAATGAGGTTATCGCTGGACGCTATGCGTTAAATCTTGGAACGTTGGGGGCATGCCTCACCCCAAACGCGGCTTTCGCTACGTTCCTATGCTTCGGCCCCATATTCGGGTCCCTCTCTGACCTGCTATGTGGTATAGCCTACACAACGAGGCCCTTATTCGCAGCGTCCTTTGACAGATTTGGCCCAGAAATATTCACAAGGGTTTCCAGATATGGCAGCATGCCGTACAACCTGGCGTTCTGCTGGCTTTACTCAATTCCATGGATAATACTCTGTGGCTACGGCTGGTTGTTCACAGAAGTTTTCTCGCTAATGATAGCCTACTACTATATTCGAGCGATTATAGCTTACGTGGGAATATCTCTCCCGTGGACTAGGCCCCACATATTCGAATCCGCAGCTCCAATAGCAAGAAAATCAGTGGGGCCCATACCGGTGATGACAATTGCGGGGTTGCTCATGTTTGCATGGTGCTTCTACCTAATGTACACTTCGGCAGCGGTCGACCCAATGTCAATAATAATTACTCTGATACTCGCATTCATAGTCGGCAACATCGTGTACATTGCATACTCTGCATACAACAAGAAAAGAGGAATAGACACGTCGAAAATCTTTGCCGAGCTTCCACCAGGCTAAAGCTCTTTCCCTTCCCTTTTTTTCTATACAAAAATTATCAGCTCTATTCGCTAATGTTCCCGGCGTTAATGGGTTATTTGGGAAAAAGGTAATGCCCAGTCATAGCAGCGGTTGAGCGGACAAAACTACCTTTAGAATGAATAGATGAAATGGTCACATCGTCTCTCGAATAAGGCCCCTTTGAAAATTGAGCAAGTGGGATAGTCTATGCCTCAACCCGCCAATACTCTGCTTTTTCTGAGGCTTTGGGCGGCAAGTCTATTATGAACCCCCTTAAAATTCCAGACTGATATTCGGAGCCGGGGTTTAGGCATAGAGTTCTACCTATGATTGTTGAACCACAGGATTCATGGATGTGACCATGCAATCCTAGGTAAGGCTGATGCTTTTCGACAAACTCCCTTACAGCCTTGCTTCCAACGTGTTCCATGACGGGCATTCCGGCGCTTGTGACAACCGTCTGATCCTTCTTAAGTTTTGGAGCTAAATCAATCGACGTATTGTATGGCGGAGCATGAAAGTTGCATATCAAGTTTTCCGCACCCTTTACCCTGCTAAATTCCTTCTCGAGTTTTTTACCAAGTTCCTTCTCGGAACATTCTCGAGGGGTCTTCCATGGTGTTGGATTGGCCCACTCACAAGTTATCATCTCATATACGTCATCAATCTTAACCACCCTTTGTAACGGGTAGATAACCCTATCACTTTGGCGAATAACACCATCTATTTCAAAAACGTCGTCGTTTCCGGGGTTTACAATAACCCTTACATCTTTCGGAGTTTTCTCCTCGACCATTTTTATCCATCTGGCAAGCGTCTCTGTCATCACCTTCGCAAATAGGTCACTAAGCTTTTTAGGATTCCTTTGAAGTTCCTCGAGCTCTTTCATAGTTATTTCAAAAGCGTAAAATCCTCTGTTACGTTGAAGTTGCACAAACTTCTCAACCTCTTGACGTGAACGCATCACTATCTCTTCACCAAATGGACAGCAATACCACTCACTTTCCTTCCTTTTCACTATTGGCACTATGGCCTTCCCGGTTAGGTCACCACACATCATGACGATATCCGCCTTGTAGTATGGACCCACCTTTACTATTTTGTTCCAGACAATCTCGCTTCCATGTATATCGCAGGCATGGAAGATTCTAGTCATAACTCTTCACCATTTGCTTGTCTTTAAATGCACTAAATTTAAAAATGTTACTAATACTTAAATATATAACAGCCCATCATAAATGGTTGGGCAATAAGTTCCACTTAAAGGTACACAATGAAAAATATTAAAGAAACTTGGAAAACTAATTCGTAAGGATTGTGTCGGGATGGCTGCTAAACCTTCGTCTCACTTATTCGATGAGGCAATGAGGGTAATCGAGAGGGCGGACGAGCAAGGAATAACCCTGAGGCTTATGGGCGCCATAGCCATAAAGCATCACTGTCCAGAATATAGGAATCTTCATGAAACACTTGGCAGGGAGCTTTCAGATATAGACCTAGTCGGATACAGAAGAGAGATTGAAAAAGCTGACAAGTTGTTGGAGGGGCTGGGCTTTTTAAAACAATTGTCGGTTTCCATGTTGATAGCTAATAGGCGGATATTTGTTCACTCCTCACAAAAATGCACGGTTGACATCTTCCTTGACAAGTTAATTATGTGTCACACAATCGACTTCACAAATCGATTGGAGGTTGACCACCCAACAATACCTCTAGCCGAAATGCTCCTATCTAAAATGCAGATCGTGAAGTTAACTGAAAAGGATGTTAAAGACGCGATTATTTTGCTAAGGGAGCACAAGATCGGAGAGGGAGACAAGGAAACGGTTAACAATAAGAGAATAGGCGACATCCTTTCGAGTGATTGGGGATTCTACTACACCGTAACAACGAATCTCCAGAAAGTCAAAAACCTTGTAACGACATACGATGCCTTAAGCGAAAAAGACAAGGCAGATGTAGCCTCCAAAGTAGATATGCTCTCAAAAGCCATAGAAGAGAAGCCAAAAACATTAGGGTGGAAGCTCCGGGCGAAGGTTGGAACGAAAAAAATATGGTATAGAGAAGTCTAGCTAGATCACTAGCTTATCTTGACAACCGCTGTGTGGTGCTTCCTTATGCGGCCCGCCCTCTTAACAACTTTTATTCCCCTGTAATCCACGTTATACAACTGTATCGCACGTCTCTCGGGATTCTCCTTAAAGCGTTTAAGATACGCACTGTAAAGGTCTATGAGGTACTGGACAAATTTTTTCACCTTAATTCGAAGAACGCCGAACTTCTCCGGGTGTGCCTCACAGTATTTATCTATCTCTTTAGAGATCATATAGCCAAGCAGGGGTTTAGCTATAAAGGCCCCAAACATTATGCAAAATGCCGGGATTGAAATGTATATTATGAGAGAGTGATATTGTGTTTGGGCAATCGTGCGGTAGGCGAAGATAGTTATCGCGAAGATTATCATGATGATTGTCGAGAAAATTGTGCCTAGAAAAAGAGTGTATTGTTGAATTCTCCACAATTTAGAGACGTGGGAAAGGGATTTCGGCAAAGCTGCCATTTTAACTAGGGTTTTCCGAAAATCTTTCCATTCACTTTTGACCTTTAATCCCGTTTTCCCATCGCTTATCACCTTGTCCGCCCATTTCAAATCCACAAAATAGTTTACTCGATAGCCGTCAAGTAGCGTGATCAGATTAGCGAGGACCTCCAAATCCACCGATACTGATCGTCTGCCTGCTTCTAACTCCTTTTTTTCCTTCCCCCTTCTCATTAAACTCTCTCTCCATTCCAGACTCCGAAACAATTTAACCAACTATTTCTATAATAATTTTTAGTTTGAGCATTGAGCGGTGGGCGTATTGCTAAATAAAGATGAAATTTACAAAGAATTGATTCAAATAGTTGGTTCTAAAAGAGTTAGTGGCGAAGACTTCGAGCTATACGCCTATAGTAGGGACCTGAGCCCTGCCAGACCTAAACTTGCTTCTTTCGTTGTTAGACCGGTGAAAACGGAGGAAATCGCTGAAATAGTCAAGTTCGCAAATGAACACAGAATTCCGATCTACATTCGAGGCTGCGGATGTTCCCACTGGGCGGCTTGGCTCCCATTAAAAGGCGGAATTCTCCTTGACATGACAAGCATGGACAAAATAGTTGAAATAGACGAGGAAAACTTGACAGCAACCGTTGAATGTGGATGCACATGGTTCAAACTGATGAAAGAACTCAGAAAAAAGAGGTTAACTTACCTCTCGAGCGAAATGGGCGGTCCTGCCATGACCGTTGGAGGAAGCGTCATAAAAGCGGGAGGGGGCCCTTACGGAACATGCAAATTCGGATTTCATGGCCAGATGGATGTTCTAGGTTTTGAGGTTGTTTTACCAACAGGGGAAGTCGTGAAAACCGGCTCTTGGGTTATGCCCAACATGCCGCCTTTTAGAAGGGAAGGCTTAGGTCCGGACTTAACCGGGCTTCTAGTAGGCTCGGAAGGCATCTTTGGAATAACCACTGAAGTCGTTCTCAGAGTAAGACCTCTGCCCGAACATGAAGAATTTCTATTTTTTGAGTTCAATAACTGGGAGGACGTAACCGAAGTTGGTGAAGCAGTTACACGTTTTATAGGCGACGAAATGGCATATAGCCTAGACTCCGGAGAATCAGCAGCCGAATTTGGAAAAATAGGCGTAAGAATCTACATTTTTGGATACGACAAAGAAATTGTGGAGTATAGGAAAAACAGGGTTAGAAGAATATGTCTAGAAAACAACGGTCGAGAAGGCGCTGCGGAAAATGCCTCAGAATTCTTTAACAAGGTCGTTACGGGGCTTCACGACATTTTCGCCGCTGGGGTTTGGCACTTCGCAGGATGCGGCACGGTTCCAATACGATCACTTCCAAAATACGTTGAGGCTTGGCGAGAAATAGTAAAAAAGCATGATTTCATTAAAAGTAATTTTGGAGCATGGGCCTTCCCACGTGGATGGACAGTTTACGCTCACTTCTTATATTCAGAACTTACAGAGTACGAGAAATTAATAGCGGTTTCTGACGAAATTAACACGAGATTCTTCGGGTTAGGCATAGTTCCATACGGCATCGGCGGACCAGAGGGCTTACAACCTTATATAAAGGAGAAGTGGGGATCCTATTACGAGCTTATTAATAGAATTAAGCGGATACTTGACCCAAACAACATCTTGCAGCCCGGGATTCTAGTTGAGTCCGCGTTATGAAGCCAAATTAAAACCCATTCTCGCCATTCCTACGGCGAAGTCCCCTCAGCCTTAACGGCATGCTTTTCGAAACAAGTAACCACCGTAACTTGCCAGTTGGCTTCTGCCAGTGCACTTAACTAGCTATTGAGGGGTCCTCACGAAATCATGGGTTGTTATCATTAAACTTTTATACCAAAAACATTTTTATGTTTTCTCGCTGGCTTTAAGAGGTCTAAGGAGAAAATCCATTGGAAAAAATGAAAGCAGCCGTTCTTTACGGCCCCCGCGACATAAGGCTGGAAACTTTAAGCGTTCCCAAACTTAAGCCTAACTGGGTTTTACTTAAAGTTCATGCTGCTGGGATATGCGGAAGTGATTTGCATTTTTATAGAGGGGAAACGTCAATTCCAGTGTTATCTAAAATTGGAGAGGGAAAATATGTTCCTGGGCACGAGGTTTCAGGAGAAATTTACAGAATAGGGTCAAAGGTCAAAAGTTTAAAAGAAGGCGACAGGGTGGGAGTTGAACCTCTTGTTGGATGCGGAAAGTGCCGTTGGTGCCGGGTAGGCTGGTATAACCTATGCGAAAACTTCAGGCTTATCGGATTCTATTACATTGGAGGGATGGCGGAATACCTCGCAGTACCAGCCAAAAACTGTTTCAAGCTTCCAGAACACGTCTCATTCGAAGAAGCCGCGATGCTTGATTGCATCGCAGTTGCAATTCACGCCATAAATAAGGCCGAAGTCTGCTGCGAAGACATAGTTGCGGTTTTGGGCGCCGGAACAATAGGATTATCCACTCTTCAAGCGTCTATAGCCTTGGGTGCAAGAGAAGTTTACATCACTGGAACACATGATTTTCAATTGAAAGTGGCGAAAGAACTTGGAGCAACGGCCACATTTAACGTTAGGAAAGAAAATTTTGTTGAAAAAATTATGGAACTTACGAATGGTCAAGGTGTTGACAAAGTCATAGAAGCTGTAGGTGGGAGTTCCAATACAATCTCTGACGCTATAGAAATAACACGTAAGAGGGGGATAATCGTAAACACGGGAATTTTCGTTAAGCCAATGCAGATAGACCTTTTCAAATTTTTAACCAAAGAGTTGACCTTAAATACGGCTTGGGGCTACGGCTACTGGACCTACAGAAAAGAATTTGAGGTTTCCCTTGACTTGCTGGCTGAAGGGAAAATTAGCGCTGAAAAACTAATTACTCATAGATATCCGTTGGAAAAGGTGAAAGATGCTTTTGAAACTGCCTTAAATAGAAAAGAAACAAAATCAATCAAGGTTGAAATTGTGCCTTAGCCTTTCTTTTTTTCCCTCATTTTTGCACGCATTTTTACTGAAGGCTCTAAGGCTCCTTAGCTATTCTATTGACCAAGCTTATTATTTCGTTTAAATGGGTTCGCCACTCATGACAAAACGACAGGAGAGCATGTCCGATGGAATAGGATTATGATACAGAAATTTTATCATTTTCCCTTTTCAACCATGAAATAACAGCGTCGCCATGAATCAATGATTTTAATTCCTCTATAAGTTTATCTATTGGCTTAACACGGGCAATCCATCCTTCTCCGTGGGGGTCCGCATTAATTAGTCCAGGTTTTGACCGAAGGATATTATTGACCCCTATAATAGATCCACTGACTGGAGCATTGAGCTCTTCAACACATTTCATAGATTCGATTGTTACAAAATACTCGTTTTGTTGTAAAACTGAACCCACTTTCGGTAGTTGAATGAACATAATCTTCTGAGCGAAGTCATCTAACCCTATCTTCATTCCCGTCTAATTCAATCTTAACCCATAGGTGCCCCTCGGTATAATAAAGATGGGCAGAGAACCTGTAATTTTCCCTTTTCGTCACTTCTTTTTTCTTCTATATATTTTTAATCGAAAGGGGTTAATTGCTTCGTATCTAGATAGTAATTCCCATAGCCTTTGCGACGAAAACATTCAGATCACAAAACTTCATGTTAACACCTCTAACCTTTGCGGCTATGCTAAGATTTGTTAAACACATGGGGCAAGTGGTTATCAGGGTGTCAGCACCCGTTGCTATGGCGTCATCAAGCCTAGTGAGGGCTATTTTCAGGCTTAGATTAGGAAAGGCTACTGGAACAACGCCCCCTCCCCCTCCACAACACCAAGCCTTTGATCTGTTGGAAGGTAAGTCATCGCGTTTCATCTCAATCAGTTTTAAGCCTGGAATGTTTTGAAGAACCTTTCTAGGTTCCTCGTAGACTGCATTGTGTCTGCCGAGGTGACAAGGGTCGTGGTAGGTTACTTTAGCTTCAACGTTCTTATGAAATTTGATTTTCTCAACGTCTACTAACTCCGCAAGAATCTGCGTACTGTGAAATGTTTCAAATGGGAGCTTTCCAACAACGCCAGGATAGTGATTTTTGAACGTGTCATAACAACCTGCACAGGAAAATATGGCTTTAGTAACGTTTGCGTCGGTGAAAGCTCCGGCGTTATGATACACGTATTCTTCTGCAAGGAACCTTTGTCCATCCTCGAATAATATGTGTCCACAACACCTTTCTTTTGCGCCAAGATATGCAATGTCTAAGCCAGCTGCCTTGAGTATTTTTGTTGTAGCTCGAGCCATAACAGGGTTCTCAAACGAGGCATAGCATCCCGGAAAGTATAGGAATTCCCCTTTCTCAGACAGTTTTAGATCTTCAGCCCATGTCGACCGCTCATGTGCTGGTTTGCCGAAGGGGTTGCCCTCTTTTTGAACCCTTAGATCTCGCTTCTTTAAAGGTTCTGGCGGTCCCAGTCCGGCATTAACGATATCTTCTCTCATTGCCCTAATTATCAGGTTGATATCCAGACCCTTGCCGGGATTGTCTGGGTTTACTGCGCAAACCTCTGTGCAGCTTCTGCAGCCGACACAGGTGTATATATTATCTACCAGACCTTTGCTGTATTTAAGGGATCCTTCAAGGAGCGCTTTAGCTATCTTCATCCTCCCCCCTGCGCAGTAATGATCGAACTTCATCTGATCGTATACTGGGCATACCTTGTACACACCCCGTTCATAACTGATTGTATCCCTACAAATTAAGCAACCAAAGCATCTCCAAACGTGGAGTGCCCACTTTTCAAGCCTCATGCAACCACAACCTATAACATGAACAAACCGGGGTTCAGTACATTGTTTGGATCTAGTGCTTGCTTAAGTGCTCTTAGAAAGTGGTGGTATTCGGGTATCCACCACTTAACCGTGTGCTGCATTTCCCCTGGACCGACATAAAACGAAGTCCCACCGTAAGCATTCTTAATTTCTTGCATCTCATGAAAAAGCTTCATTGCTCTTTTCCTAACGTCGCGTTTTGATTGATCGATCATCATAGCCGGATGAAATGAACATACTCTTCGATCAAGCGGAAATTCAGTAAAAGAGTACGCTCCCTTTACAGCCATAAGATCCTCGTTTTTCCTAAAGAAATCCTCGTAGACTTCGGTAAGTTTCGGTACCGCCGACGGTGGGATTATTATGTCAGGTCCCAAGTACGTTCCTAAAGCGTAACTAGGCGGCCACTGTGTGCCTCCCGCGTCAAATGTGCACCTTTCGGCTGGCTCTGGGCCCAAAATTGTTCCCCCCTGTTCTTTGGCGATTCTATCAACCTCATCTTTTTGCCAAGCCACAGCATCCTCGTCATAGCCGGCTATCTCTAGAGCAGCAAATGCCTCTATATCTTGTGGTGCCTCAGGTGCTATGTTAATGGAAGAGTGTCTGCCGCAGCTCAACATCATATCTTCTGGAAATCCGGTCAACGCCTGCTTTTGTGTGGCCTTTACACCATCCGCCAAATCCTTGTAATAGTACGACTCGAACATTCGGACTGTCGGAAGATTGATCACCTCGTAAGTCACTTCTGTAATGAGCCCAAAGATCCCTTGTGACCCTATAAAAAGACCGGTTGAGTCCGGACCATTGCAGTATCGGTAATATCCAACGCCCAGTTTGTCAGCGTTGATATTAGTCCTTGAGCCGGTTCTGATTATGTCGCTTGTAGGCAGAACGACCTCCAACGCTGTAACGGCTGATCCAGCTAGCCCATACTTACTTCCACAAATTCCTATAGAGTTACTGGCTATGCTACCCGCGATAGTTGCTGCGCAACACCCATGAGGACCCATAAACCCGGTTCTGAGTCCATGCTTTCGTAGTTCGTAGTTCAACTTTGTCCAAGTACATCCCGCCTGAACGGTGACCGTATAATTTTCTTTATCTATGTTTATTATCTCATTCATGTTGTCTTCTATGCAAAGAAGTATCCCGCCATGCATGGGCGTGGAGCCCACGCCTTCACCTCCGCCCCTAACATGCACTGGGGTTCTGGTTCTATTGGCTATTTTCAGAATTCTCGAAATCTGCATTGTTGTTTGTGGCTTAACCACGATTTCCGGCAATCCCGTTAAATCCGATTCCGGTAAGGATAGAATTTCACAACCACCAAAGGCGACGTGAGCAAACAATGCATAATCCTCATCCACAACGTTCTCCGGTCCAACAACACCGCTTAAAACATCATACAACTTATGATGCATCTCGTGTCCTACCCTATTTAACACATTTAGACATGCTTTTTTATATTTTAACTTTCGCCGCTCATATAAAATAGGCTAGGCAGAACCTAGGCTTTGGGGGCTGTCAGCTGAGAACCTCAAGGCATCAGAAGGCGCTGTCTGTTGAGTTCCTAGCGTACAGCCCCCTCAAAGCTAGTATCTGCAGGAGCAGACTCCATAGAAGGTTGGAGTCCGACCAAACCCTCGGCGCGGGGTGCAAGCAACAATTTAAGGACCTACTCCAAAACCTCATCCTATGCTACCTTATGGCCACCAAAATACTAGTCGAAAAGATACTAAAAAGAATTCTGAGATATGACCATTTAAATGCAAAACCTAAAATATTAGTAGGTGTTGGATGGTTAAAAATCAAGGTGAAAACTTGTCTCAGCAAGGATGCAAGGAGAAACTTAATTATTGCATGTCAACGCTCGGCTTAGTGCTGAGTGTATCGGTGAGGTCCGCAAGCGAAAACTATGGTGATGAAGGAATCCAAAGATTACGTAGAACGTTCAGACAGGCAGGCGTTGAGCTGGGGAAAAATGAGGTAAAACGACTTAAAATTGAAAATAGAGATGCTAAAGCCTATCATCGAATTGTGGAGGAAGCGTTAAAAACCTTTGACATAAAATATGAAACAGTTAAACTTTCTGAAACAGACTATGTTCTAAGGATTTATGGTTGTCCCCACGCAAAAAATTTCACATCACCAGAAGTGTGCGATGTTTTCTTAGAACTAGACAAGGGAATAGTGGAGGGTCTAAACCCTAATATTGAATTTGAATTGACAAAGCACATTCTGCGCGGTGACCCCTATTGCGAGTATGTCGTAAAACCGAAGAAAACCAAATTTTGAAATCAGGGCAGAGTTAAGTAAAAAAGGTAGAGAGAATGGATCTTCCATTTCTTGAGGAATTAAAAAGGGTGGTTATCGAGGGGGATGTTGAAAAAGCTAAGGAATCAGCACAGAGGGTTTCGGAATCCGACATTGACCCGCTTGAAGCTATAACTGAAGGCTTGGCGAAGGGAGCAAAGGAGGTTGGAGATAAATTCGGTAAGGGCGAAGCTTTCCTTGCGGACTTGATTATGGCGGGAGAAGCCATGAAAGCGGGGATGGCTGTTCTCCTTCCAAAACTCCAAGCGATGAAAGCCAAGCGTAAATCGTTGGGAAAAGTTGTAATAGGCACGGTAAAGGGAGACATTCACAGTATAGGAAAAGATATAGTAGCCACCTTGCTTGAAGCCGAGGGATTTGAAGTTATAAATCTGGGTGAAGATGTCCCAACAGAAAAATTTATAGAAAAAGTGAAGGAATGTCATCCAAACATTCTTGGATTATCCTCGCTCTTAACCGCAACCATGCTAACGCAGAAAGAAGTTATTGAAGTCCTTGAAAAGGAAGGGCTTCGAGAAAAAGTCAAAGTGATAATCGGTGGCGCCCCGACAACAAGGGAGTGGGCAGACGAAATAGAGGCGGATGGCTGGTCTGGAGACGCAATAAGCGCCGTGAAACTAGCTAAACAACTTGTAGCCGAGAAAGAAACGCAACTACGCGTTTAAAGTATCGCTTATTTACAACAACAGAAATGGAGACGAATCTATGTTTGAATTGTTAAGTCGAGATGAAATACACGCTATACACGTTGCAGCCATGGAAATTCTTGAGAGAATAGGCATAGTGATACAACATGATGGAGCTCTCAGAACCTTAAAAAAAGCCGGAGCAACCATAGACAAGAAGAAAATCGTGAAAATTCCAGAGTATTTAGTTCGTGAGGGGCTCAAGAAAACACCAAGCAGAGTTTTGTTGAAAGCGCGAAACTCAAAGTATGACATCTTGATCGGCGATGGAAATTCCTATTTCACAAATGGTTTCGGTGCCCACTACACGATTGACCTTGAAACCGGCCAACGCCGTCTATCGACACTAAGAGATCTAGAAGAATTTACACTCCTATCCGACTATTTTCCAACGGTTGACTACATAAAACCAAACATAATTCCCCAAGACTTACCAAAAAACATTCTAGAGCAAACAATGACTCTTGCAGAGTTCAAAAGCGCCGAAAAACACTGCAGTGTTATTTCGCTGACCTCCGAAGGCTTTAGGGATGTCGTTGAAATGTCAACGATTCTAGCTGGAGGAGAAGAAGCGTTCCTAAAAAATCCCTCAATAATTGACGCTGGTTTTAACAATGTTCCGCCATTGAAATACTCTGAGGGAATAATTGAAATGATTTTGGAATGTGCAAAATACAGAATTCCCTTCGACATCAGCACGGGAGCTCTGGCAAGTGGTAGCGGTCCAGTTACACTCGCCGGAACAATAGTGCAAGGGATAGCTGAAAACCACGCTATAGTAGTCTTGACACAACTCGTTGGACCTGGAACTCCAATAATGTGGGGTTCATGCGCAACCATCCTCGATCAAAGATATGGGACTGCCGCCTACGGTTCTCCCGAGAACGGCCTAATACATGCAGCATTCGTTCAGATGGCGCACTATTACGGTATTCCCTACTATGGAGCTGCAGGAGTGGTTGACTCTAAAGTTCCAGATGCGCAAGCCGCATACGAAAATGCCATTAATGCTTTGATTGCTACTCTAGCCGGTGCGGACGTTGTGCATGATGGAGTCTACGGAATTTTAGAAGCCGGAGTAACCGCTTGCTACGAACAATTCGCAATAAGCAATGAGATATGTAATGCGATTAAGCGTATAGCGAGAGGAATAAGGATTAACAAGGAGACCATTGCTCTAGAAATAATAGAAAAGGTTGACCACGAAAAGAATTATTTGACAGACCTTGATGCATTAAAATTCACAAAGAAGCATTTGATAGAAGAACACTGGCAACCAGTGATTACAGATAGGAGCTCAAGGTCAGAATGGGAAAGGAAAGGTGCGAAAGACATAGTTCAACGGGCAAGGGAGAAAGTTAAAGAAATCCTAGCGACACACAAAGTGGAGCCGTTAGAAAAAGATATCGAACAGAAGATGATGGAAATAATAAAGGAAAAAGCCAAAAAATCAGCTTAGAGCGTTTATGCTGTTAAACTGGGAAACCTACGTACGGAATCGCTGGGGGTCACACTTTGAATTGGTTAAGAGGATCAAGAGAGCTCTGGATCCTAACAACATTCTTCAGCCGGAATACTGATTGACTAATTGGGGAAGTATACCATGTTCCTCTCAGATTATGCTGAACAAGTCTACGAATGCGGGAGATGTGGATATTGTCTTGGAGGCTATCTCGACGAGGTTTGTCCTTCACGCTTCATTGCTGGGTTCGAATCAGCGACTGCTAGAGGAAGAATGCTCGTAGCTAGAGCAATTTTAGAACGCCAACTGCAATACTCTCCGATGCTGACGGAAAGGCTATATACATGTTTTCTCTGCGGAGCCTGCAACGTAAAATGTGAGCTAGCCGCGAAGATCGAAATAACAGAAATAACCAAAGTAATGAGGAGCGATGCTTCCGCTGCTGGGATAGAACTAAAGAGGCTAAACGAGCTATGTGCTATAATCGCGAATAAACATAATATCTATGATGCACCAGAAGAAGACAGAATACTGTGGATTTCCCCGGAAATCAAGATCGAGGAAAAAGCGGATTTACTATATTTTCCTGGGTGTGTGACCGCTTATCGTCTGCCTGCGGTGGCACAGCGCACCACGAGAATCTTAAATCAGGCAGGTATCGAGGTAACAGTTTTAGGTGCTAAGGAGTGGTGCTGCGGAAATCCGTTGTTGTCAATGGGTAGAACGGACTTAGCCAAAGAAATAATCATGCACAATGTCGAGAAAATAAAAGAGAGCGGGTCCAAGCAGGTCGTAACGTCATGTGCAGGTTGTTATCGAACAATGACTCAGGAATATCTCAGGATTCTCCGACAGACGTTGCCATTTAAAGTGATACACATGACTCAACTATTAGGTGAATTAATTGAGGAAGGAAAGATTAGGATGAAAACAATGAAACAAAAGAAAGTCACTTATCACGACCCCTGCGAAATCGGCAGACACTGCAACATATTTGAACAGCCTAGGGAGGTAATCACCAGTGTTTCTGGCATCGATCTTGTCGAGATGGAAAGAAGTCGAGAAAACGCTTGGTGTTGTGGCGGCGGAGGAAGCGTCAGCACCCTTTTCCCGCATCTCGCACTTGAAGTGGCTCATGAACGGTTGAAAGAGGCACAAAGAACCGGCGCGACCACAATAGTCACCGCATGCCCATCATGCATATTGATGCTCGATTTAGCGATTAAAAGAACAAGATTACCATTAAGAGTTATCGACGTATCAGAGCTGGTTGCAGATGCTATGGGAATTCGGTGCTAGATAGGGCAAATTAACCATTTTATCTAAGAACCACCCTCTCCCTTCTTTGAGATGCAAGGAATTGCTCAACTTCATTCATTGATAGAAGATTTTCTATATCCCCCTACTGTTACGACAAGCGCACCCGCCGCATTTCCAACCTCTAACGCCTTCTCGAGGCTCCAGCCCCTTAGTATACTTGCAACAAAACCCGCAGCGAAGGAATCTCCTGCTCCGATTACGTCCACGATAGAGACTTTGAAAGCTGGCTTTTTACAATCTGGTCTTTTGTTTCTGCGATCGCTCCCTCCCCACCCAATTTTAAAACTACCATGGAGGGTCCCATCCTACATCACAAAGGTGTAAAAATACTAAACCTTTAAAATACCATCTTGTGCGCGCTTATCGCCTTAAAGGCGATAGTGGATACTCGAATAAAGCTAAGGAGAGGCGTCATTTTCGAGGCAAATGGTGATTTCACTTAATGGATGTCGCAAAGCTTAAGTTTTTAACTGAGTCAAAACTTTACGAGATGATTGTTATGGAGCGAGTCGGAATTGGATTCACCGGTGCACCATCACCTGTTGAGGAAATGGTTGAATATGTTAGGCTAGCTGAAAAGTCCGGTTTCGAATCGGCTTGGATGGCTGAAGACTACTTTCTCAGGGACGCTGTTTCCCCACTAGCATGCTTTGCTCTAGCCACAAAGAAGATTAAGGTGGCGGTTGGGGTGATCAATCCCTACTCAAGGAACTCGGCCGTCATCGCAGAAACTATTGCGACGATAGACGAGCTTTCGGGAGGAAGGGCCATACTCACCCTCGGAACAGGGGTACCGCCTCTTATTGAGCAGATGGGTATAAAATATGAGAGACCTCTTGCAATAATGAGAGAAAGTGTTCATGCAGTCAGAGAACTATTGGCGGGGGAAGAGGTTACATTTCAGGGTCGTGCAATTAACCTTAAAAATGTAACTCTAGGGGTAAACCCTTACTTTTTCCTTCTTGAGCATTTTAAGCCGATTAGATCGCGCATTCCGATTTACGTTGCAGCAATAGGACCTAAGATGCTCCAGTTAGCGGGAGAAATAGGAGACGGTGTATTGCTCACCGCTGGTTGCTCCCCTCAATACGTGAAATATGCTGTTGAAAACATTAAGATCGGCGCTAAAAAAGCTGACCGAGATCCCAATGAGATAGACGTTGCAACTTATGTTTTGTACTCAGTATCCAAAACGGGTCGAGTTAATAATAAAGCTATGAAGGGCTTTCTTGCTTATGCCCTTTCGTATTCTGATCCAAAGTACCTCAAGATGAGTGGTTTTGATGAAACCGATGTTAAACTCATCAGGGAAACCTTGGAAACAAAGGGTATGGCGGAAGCTTCCAAACTCCTAACCGATGCCATGGTAAACACTTATACCGCCACTGGCACACGAGAGAGATGTCGCGAGAAGCTAGAGGAATACAAAGTGGCGGGCATTACCTTGCCCATCATCTTCACGATGGGGATAAACACAAAGCTCGCCATCAAAACAATTGAGGAGTATATTACACAAGCTGAGAAGGCCTAATGAAAATCTTTGAATGCCAAAACTCTCATGTTCACACATAAAAGTTATATGAATTGCCTTTCATTATATTGGAATCACAAAACTTTATGTTCGGAGGTTTGTAAATGAGTAGTCGTGTTTTGTTTCTAGATTTGGATGCATGCACCGGGTGTAGAGCATGCATGGTTGCTTGTTCTTTAGTTAAGGAGAAAGTGTTTAGTCTCGGTGACGCTCGGATATGGATACCTAAGATGGAAAGCATCTGCCTAAGCGTCCCAATAATCTGTGAGCAGTGCGATCCTGCTCCATGCAAGACCGTCTGTCCCACGAAAGCAATAGCAAGGAATGCCGAAACAGGCGCTCTTCTCGTGGATCCCGATAAATGTATAGGTTGCAAGGAATGCGTTTGGGCATGCCCTTTCGGCGCCATATCGGTGAGAAAGGGCGTCGCCGTGAAGTGCGACCTATGTGATGGTCAACCTGAATGCGCTAAGGTCTGCGTTCCCGGTGCCATAAGGTACGTTGACATGGATCGTTCAGCTATAGAGAAAAGGTGGAAGTCTCTAGAGAGGCGGATTAAAGCTTTAACGGCTATTATCTAGGGGGGATCAAGTTGTACGCTTGGGCTGGAAAGATCTTACACATAGATTTAGCTAAGAAAAAAACTTGGACAGAGGAACTTAGGAAGGAGCTAGGCGCCCGCTTTCTAGGCGCCAGAGGGATAAACGCAAAACTTTTATGGGATTTAATTAGAAAGCCCGGCATCGACCCCTTTAGCCCCGAGAATGTTTTAATATTCGGTGCAGGGACATTGACAGGAACTGTGGCACCCTCTTCTGGCAGAACTACCATAACATGCATAGGGGCAGCTACAGGTTTATACTTGAAAACCAATATGGGTGGCCATTGGGGAGCTGAACTCAAATTCGCGGGCTACGACCACATAATTCTGCATGGAGCGTCCAAGTCACCTGTGTACATTTGGGTCCACGACGATGTTGTAGAAATAGAGGACGCTTCACACTTATGGGGGCTGAACGTCAGGGAGACCGACGAGACCCTCAAGCGAGACCTCGGTGACAGAGAAATAAAAATCGCTTGCATTGGCCCCGCGGGAGAAAACCTTGTGAGATTCGCCGCGGTCATGAATTCGGTATATCACGCAGCTGGAAGGGGTGGAGCTGGCGCAGTGATGGGCTCAAAAAGGTTGAAGGCAATAGCGGTTAGAGGCGCTGGCGAAATTGCGGTAGCAGACCCCAACAAATTTTATGAGCTTGCATTATCTGCTAGAATTGATTTATCAAAGGATCCCGAGGCCATAAAACTATATAACACGGGAACCGCTGGAGGCATGGAGGTGATAAATGAGATAGGAGCCCTCCCTTGTTACAATTTTCAAACGGGAAACGTTAAAGATGCTTACCCCATCAGTGGTGAATGCTTAGTCGAGCAAGGATACCTAGATCGGCGAGTGGGGTGTTTTGGTTGCACCGTTTCTTGCCATAGGTACTGCACAATTAAGGAAGGCCCATATACCGGAATATATACGGGGGGACCAGAGTACGAAAGTACGGTTTCTCTTGGAGGGGGAACTGGAGTCTTCAAAACGGACGTTGTCATCAAAGCAAATGAATTATGCAACATAATGGGTTTAGACACTATTTCTTGCGGGTCTGTCATTCAATGGGCAATGGAAAGTTTTGAACGGGGCGTGCTTACCAAAGAAGATACTGATGGAATAGAGTTAACATTTGGAAATAGTGAAGCTCTTATTGATTTGATTCCAGTAATAGCTTTCAGAAAGGGAAAAATAGGCGATCTTTTAGCTGAAGGCGTTAAAAGAGCGGCAGAAAAAATTGGAAAAGATTCTTGGAAATGGGCTATATGTAATTCGAAGGGTCTTGAGCAATCAAGAGTGGAAACAAGAGCCGCGAAGGCCTATGCTCTCGCATTTGCAGTTAACCCTAGAGGCCCAGATCACCTTCATACAGAATGTATCGCGGAGTTTGGAGGTACCCCTACAAGAATATCTCTCATTGAGAAAATAACAGGAGACAAGAAATGGGCAACACCTTACCGCACTGAGTACCGAGCGGAGATCGTTAGGTGGCATGAAGATTGTTACGCTGTAACCGACAGTTTGGGTTTTTGTGCTTTCAGTTCAACCGCTGCGTATGCAGTAAATCCGGGGATCATGGCTCAACTTTTCTCAGCCGCCACTGGAGTTAACATCACGGAAAAGGAGATTATGCTCATCGGAAGGAAAATAGTCACGCTGGAAAAATGTTTTAATGTACGAGAGGGAGCAGATAGAAGACTTGATGATTTACCATGGAGGCTTATGCACGAACCAGCACCAAGTGGTCCGACAAAGGGCTTCATGAATTCACCCGAAGAACTGAACGGAATGTTGGATAAGTACTATACTCTACATGGATGGGATCTTAAAACCAGCTGGCCTTACAAAGAAACGTTGGAGGTGCTTGAGCTAAAAGAGGTGGCAGATGAACTTCAAGTACTCAATAAACTTCCTAAACGTGAAAAGCCATAATGAGTATAATCTGGGCAGAACCTCATGCGATGCTTAAACCCAATTCTTGAAGGTCACTCACGCTTCGCTTCCTTCGAATCAGCTCCTCTAAACATAAGGAAAACCAAGCGCTTTGTCTAGAGCTCCCCACAACTTGCCATCCAATTATTGTGTTTGTGTCCTTTTCTATGATAACCCTCATTTGAGCGTCCATCGGCATTTTTATAGATAATAGCTCGTGTTTCAGTTTCTTTATTTCAGCATTAGCGGCTTCCGCGGATATTCCAAACCTAAGGGCCTCTTCTGTGCTTAGGCCCATGCTTATAATATGTGCATCAAAGATTTTGTCATATTGTCTTCTGAGGGAACCATTAAAAACTTTTTTGACCCCGGCCGCGTTTGACCCCGCAACCTCGCCCATGCGTGCCGCTAAGCTACCAAGGGGGCGATATACAGGCTTACAAGCTATGATGTCGGTGGTTTCCGCGCAGTCTCCTGCGGCATATATCTCGGGAACCGATGTTTGCATGTAGCGATTTACCTTAATGGCTCCTGTTCCGCCAAGTTTTACGCTAGCTCTTTTTGCTATCTCAACGTTAGGATTTACCCCGGTAGCAAATACTACAACGGATGCGGGAATCTTTTCGTCGTCCAATTTTACATACTCAACCCTTTTCTTGCCTCCAATCTCTGTAGGTGAAACTCCAGTCACTACTTTCACTTCTTTCTGCTCAATATGTCTATTAAGAAGGAGTGAAAGATCTGGTTCGATGAACGTGCGGAGGATACGTGAGCGAACTACAATTGTCACCTTTATTCCTCGTTTCCTAAGAGCCTCTGCGACCTCGAGTCCAATGAAGCCAGCTCCCACCACAATCGCCTTCATTCCAGAAGCCACATACCGAGATAGAGAAAGAACTTCGTCAAACCACTTTATGGTGAACACGCCAGGCAAATTATATCCTTCAATAGGGGGGACAACTGGCACGCTACCCGTTGTAATCACCAATTTCTTATACCCTATTGGAATGGTTTTATGGGTTGATGAACATTTAGCTTGGACAATTCGTTTATCATAATCTATGGACAATGCCTCATAACCTTCAAGAAATGTAACTCCGAGGTTTTTCAGCTTCCCTGGAGAATATATCGCAGCCTCGTCAAGGGATTGAATATCCCTTAGGATTACAGGTATGAGGGCTGTTCTTGGATATATCGCGGTTTCTTGAGAGAATATCGCTACTGATGCGGACGCATTACAAATCTTTGCTTCCGTGGCAGCCCTAGCACCCGCTACGCCTCCCCCTAGAACAAGTATATCATATCGCAGAACCAATATCCTTCACCGAGTAAATTGCCCTCAGATCGACGAAATTAAAGGTTCGTGAAACATTACTTATCCGCCAGCAACTGGGGTGAGTATAAACACGAGATCATCATCACGCAACCTAATCTCTAAGCCATCTCGTATCATTACATTTTCGCCATTAACAGAAATGATAATGCTTTGGCGTAAGTTATGCGTACCTTGGTCATAAACAAGTTTTCAAAAGGCTTAGCCATACAATCCCCTTGAAGTGCCATTGGGAACATCGTTTCACCCATATTTAGATTCCCACCGTCATAGCTTTAATATTTAATGAGTGTAAAATTCCTCGACGAGTAATGGAATTATATTTTTGCAATGACATCAACCATTTACTTTAACCATCAATTTCTCAGCAACTCCCCCTATCCTAGACATAGCATCTATTATTTTCTCTTTTGAAGTTGCATAAGAAAGCCTTAGGTATCCTTTTCCATGCTCCCCAAAGGCTGTTCCAGGTACGGTCACAACTTTAGCCTTTTCCAGTAGATACATTGCTAAGTCTACTGAAGACAATCCAAGCTTGCTAACATTGGGGAATAAATAAAAGGCTCCCTTAGGCTTTAAAGAAGTTATCCCAGTTATTTTAGCGATCGCGCCCACCATTAGGTTTCTTCTTTCTTCATATTCCTTTCTCATTTTCTCCACGCAATCTTGTGGTCCACGTAAGGCAGCTATCGCAGCCATCTGAGACACCGAGCTTGGATGAGCCACAATATGCTCTTGAAGTTTCACCATCTCACGAATTATCGTTTCGTTTGCAACAGCGTAACCAACACGCCACCCAGTCATCGCATATGTTTTAGAGAAAGTGTAAATGCTTATTGTCCTCTCTTTCATTTCTGGGAGAGAAGCTATGCTGAGATGTTTAGCTCCATCGTAGAGGATCCTCTCATAAGCCTCATCAGAGATCACTATTAGGTCATGTTGGCATGCGATTTGCGCAATATGTCTTAATTCTTTCTCGCTCATAACGGCTCCTGTTGGGTTAGATGGCGAGTTAATTATAAGGGCCTTGGTTCTCGGCGAAATCCGACCAACAATATCACTAGGGTCAATACCGAACTCGTTTTCCTCCGTCAATGGCAATGATACCGGTTTAGCGCCGGCTAGTATAACTTGAGCCTTATAGCTGACGAAACCTGGATCAGGGATTAGTACCTCGTCCCCCGGGTTCATCATAGCCAGCACGGCTAGAGATAAGGCCCCCATCGCACCCGCCGTGGCCACGATCTCCGTCGAGGGATTGGCCTCTATTCCATTCTCCTTACGAAGCTTCTCCGCGATGGCCTCCCTTAGCTCCATAAGCCCAGCGTTTGGAGTGTAATGAGTGTACCCAGTTTTCATAGCGTCTGCAGCAGCATCGAGGATATGTCGAGGAGTGTCGAAATCAGGCTCCCCAACAGAGAGATTTACCACATCTTTGTATTTTTGAGCCAAATCAAACATTTTTCTAACTCCTGACCAAGGAACCGATTGAGATCTTAAGGATGCTTCCCTTGGCTTATCGCTCATTTCACATCACCTTCAGAGATGTTTGGCATCTCTAATTATATAAATTTCACCGAAACTAGATGTAGCGGTTCAATTCGCGTGCTTTTATGGAAAACGATCTGGGAAGCGCCAAATAAACCCCAAGCAGCCAACCCTTCACGCCCATAAGCCACCCAAAGCATAACGCTCCAACCTCTTAGCTTTCTGAAGAAAGCCCACGATATTATACAATGCGCGCGTTAATCAGCTGTCAACCTAACTGCCTCTACTACCTGGCAGTAGAACAGAGAACCGTTAATGTTCTAGGGTTGGCACTGGCTCTCAGCGGCAGACCTCTTTTAGAGTTGAGTAAACGGGGCCTCTCGGCGTCAAAACGCTCTTCTTAAGCCTTAGACAGTCAGCTTTAACCACGCCAAACTCGAAGTCCGCCAAGTCTTGGATGCATCGGATAAGCTCAGCCTTGTTTCGTCCAGACTTTACGCGGGCGATGGTGAGGTGTGGGCTAAACCCCTTAGGGTCTGGTTTGAAGCCTAGCCCCCGAAGAAGGGGCTCCAGTTGATCAAAAACGTTCCTAAGTTCGTTAGCACCGCTACGGATTCCAGCCCAAACCACCCGAGCGTATCGCAGATTGGGAAACGCGCCTAAGCCTCGGATTTCCACATCGAAAGGGGTGAAGGAAATTTTTTTCATCTCCTCGTGAATCGAGTCGATCATGCCGAGGGAGATATTTCCGAGGAATCGCATGGTCATATGAATGTTCCTCGGTTCGACCAGCTTCAAGTTTGCGCCCGTATTGACAAGCATGCCCTGAGCCTCTGAAAACCTTCTGAGCACTAACTCGTTGTCGATGTCAAAGGCGATGAAACTTCGAACCATCTCTGACATAAGAAACCCCCTTGCTAATTCTCCTAAATCTATTTTAATTTATTCCTCCTATCTCAGCTTTAATAACCCTTTAGCTTGAGGCAGGCTTGTAACGGTTGGTGAAAAATTTAATAATATAAAGATAAAGGAGCTAAGATGTAACTAGAAGAAGTCTGTTGAAAGTCACAGGCGTTTTCAATTCTAGTGTTGTGCGACATGTGAGTGTGATGTGGGGATGAGGGAAAAAATCGTTGTGGGTGTGGCTGGGATGCCCGGAGCTGGAAAGGCTACGGTTAAGGAGATGGTTGAGAGGCTGGGCTATCCGGTGGTGGTGATGGGAGACGAGATACGGGAGGAGACTAGGCGGAGGGGGCTGGGGCTCACGCCGGAAAATGTCGGCATGGTTATGCTCAAACTTAGGGAGAAGGAAGGCCCAGCGGTCGTAGCCAAGCGATGCCTTCCCAGAATCGAGAAAGCGAAGGGGAAAGTGGTCGTCGTTGACGGCATTCGAAGCCTGCATGAGGTAAACGAGTTCAAGAGGCACTTCCCAAACTTCACCCTTATCGCTATCCATGCCTCACCTGAAACCAGATTTCAGCGCCTCTTTCAGCGAAAAAGAAGCGATGACCCAGAGGGCTGGGAGACCTTCATGGAACGCGATTTACGAGAGCTCAGCGTCGGTTTAGGGAGCGCCATAGCGACAGCCGATCACATGATCATAAACGAGGGAACAAAAGCGCAGCTAGATAGAAGAGTGCGCGATGTTTTAGAGGAGGTAATAGGAAAGTGGACGAGATAGACATCCACGTAGAGGCTGAGGTCAACCCCACCGAGGACCAAGAGAAGGTGAAGAGGGCCGTGGAAAACGTCTTTGGGAATGTGGAGTTTGAGGTGAAGCCCCAAAGGCGGGGAAGTCTCCTTATCGCGAAAGCCAAGGGAATAGAGGGGCTCACGAAGCTCCACAACCTGCTTCGCAGGGAGAGGATCCGAGACGCTGCCCGAGGAGTCCTCTTTGACGGGTTGAGCGAGAAATCCATAGTCTTCTACTTGAACAAGCAGGTCGCTTACGTGGGGCACCTCTCCTTCTCAAAGCCGGTAGCGGAATCACCTCTAGGACCCATCAGGGTTCAGATTCGCTGTGACGATCCGCGAAAGCTGGTTGAATGGCTGGCGCCAAAAACAGCGTAACAATCCCTTGGCTGAGCAATATGACCAGCGTACAACGTGTCGAAGCTAGTTTCTTCCTGATTTCTGAAAAGAAAAAGGGGGGAATTACTTGGCTGTTACGCGTTTATGCACCCAGGCTGCTATGGCTATTCCTGCGATAATGATGATGATCATTAACAACACTTGGATCTCGAAGGGTACCCCATACACCCGCACCGGTCTGCTTCCGGGCTGTACCTCCCCCGGCTTCCACAGATACTCCCACCATAATCCCCCGCCCACCCAGCTTCGCCACACGACGATGATGAGGGCAATGATGATGAAGAGTATGACGAAGGCATAGTAGAGTCCGGCTCTCTGTTGCGCCATTACTCCACAGCCTCCCCACCACTCCACAACCATTTGGGTTCCATGAACGCTGGGAATAGCCTAATGCAGAGGATCAACGGGATTA
>Ga0315314_1000522_pt1 | contig 41774 bp, 33 predicted proteins | sample TDP9_MG_FD_203631 | JGI IMG/M metagenome (GOLD analysis project Ga0315314, IMG submission 203631) | Freshwater sediment microbial communities from Lake Towuti, South Sulawesi, Indonesia - TDP9 | ecosystem: Environmental > Aquatic > Freshwater > Lake > Sediment | place: Indonesia: South Sulawesi... | reverse complement strand
AACCTTTGCCTTGAATGCAGCGCTGTGATTACGCCTCTTGTTCTGCATGATTTGTCTCCTGATTCTGTATCGTCTCAGGCGACAAATCCACCTTAATTATGCGCCCAGTTTTTGGGGAGTATTATACCCTGCTCTGCGAAGCTGCGCAGAGCGAAGCAGAGTAATCCTTGGCTCATCACTTAATTTTGGGCAATTCGACAGGCCGGTTGGATATAGGTTGCTTTCTCTGGCCGATAAGCCGCAGAAGCCAATCTCTAATCCACTCAAGAATCCATCATCAAGCATTCTGTACTTTAGGCACTTTAGTTCACTTTAGCTCACTCCTCACTAACAAATATCCAGCATCAAGAATCGCTATAATCCTGATATCCTGCTTTCCTGATAACTCCACAGGACGCCTTACGGTGCTGCCACCTGATTTCCTGTTCACCTGATAACCTAATTAACCAATTCTCTAATCCCCTAACTTCCTCTTGCGTCTTGTGTCTTGAGTCTGGCGTCTTGGGTCATTTTTCTTTTTTATTGATTTTTGTTTGAAAATATGTTAAAATACCCACTTGTTAGCTTGGCCCTTAGGGGTCAGCAGGCAAACATAACCCGCCAGCAGGCGACAGTTTTGCGGAGAACCGCACGTTTCCGTATCAGCAGATACACGCCAAAAAGCATTATCTGTCAAGCCAGAAAAGGTTTTGAGCATTTAAATTTGTGTAATTGGGATTTGTTTAGGATTCTTGTCCGCCGTAGTCTTGACGTAGGCGGATAGTGCTTAGGATTTCGGATTTCAAACTACCAGATAACTCCTTATGAAACAATATCTTATCATCAATCTTCTGTCATCTGTCTTCTGTCTTCTGTCTTCTGTCATCTGTCGTCCGTCTTCTGTCATCTGTTTTAAACAAAACAAACCCAATTTCAAGGATGCCCAGATGAATGTAAGTATTCCTTTGCAAATGACTTATAAAAATAAATCCAATTGGACACTTGGTGAAAACAAACCCAATTCAAACCCAATCTTGTCCGCCGTAAGCGGATTGCCGAAAGGGTAAAATTGATGCAAAGTATGTATTTTCAAAGGATTAAGAATAAAAATACGGCTAAAGGCTTTGAAAAAACAAACCCAATTCAAAGCCAATTCAAACCCAATCTTAATTGGTGCTGTCCTTGGGACTCCTTACGGAGGACTATTGACGGATTTGAAAATTTCAGTTACTGTACAAATTGGACATAGATGAAATCAAAACCGTGCTTTGTTTTTGAAAGGAGAATTTTGAAATGAAAAGACGAGATTTTCTAACTTGTGCCACAGGTACAGCGGTAGGCCTTGCCGGGGTAGCAGGTATGAGCCCTTTTGCGGCGGCCGCAGAGGGTAAAGACGGCAAGCGTGAATATTTTGAAATGAGGCAATACCATTTGCACGTAGGCTCGAAGAAAAGACTGGTCGGCGATTTTCTGCGCGATGTGGGGATACCTGCGATGAACCGCATAGGGATTGAGCCTGTCGGCGCCTTCAATGCCGTATATGGGCCCAACAGCCCGACACTCTATGTTCTGCTTGTACACAAATCTTTGGACTCGGTAGTAAATTCAGCTTCGCTTTTGATGGCGGATAAAGAGTACCTGAAGGCGGGGGCTGAGTTTATCAATGCGCCCCTGTCTGAGCCGACGTATGTGCGAATGGAAAGCTCGCTGATGGTGGCTTTTAAGGATATGCCCAAACTGGAAGTGCCCGAAAAAACAGAGCGCCTCTTCGAGCTTCGCACCTACGAAAGTCACAGCATAAAGGCGGCCAAGAAAAAAATTGAGATGTTTAATGAAGGCGGAGAGATAGCGATTTTCAAAAAGACAGGTTTGAAGCCGGTGTTCTTCGGCGAGACCATAATAGGCCCAAAAATGCCAAATTTGACTTATATGCTGGTCTTTGACAATATGGCCGACCGCGACAAGAAATGGGGCATTTTCAGCGCCGACCCCGACTGGAAGAAACTCAGGGCCGACACCGCTTACGCGGACACCGTTTCAAATGTTACCGACATAATCCTGCGACCGGAGTCGTATTCGCAGATATGATTGCCGGTGGTGAGTAGTGACCAGGTTATCAGGCTATTAGGATGACAGGAAAAAAACAAATTTATCCTGATAACCTGGTACCCTGATACTCTAAAACTCTGGTACCTACAACCTGGTAACTTGATATCCTGATAACCAATCACTAATTAGCGCGTGGCTGGTTTTGTTCCGAGGATTTGGAGAGTTTCTCCGATAACCGGTAAGGTTTTGGTCGTAACCTTCGGGTCGTAAAAATCGCCGATTACCTCCATTTGCACAACAGCCTGCCCAAGACCTTCGGTAAGAGATTGCAAAACGGAAGGGTCTGCGGTGGCAAGACGCCGACCTCGGGCGATAAGAGCCAAATCGACATTTCGTGTTTTCAGGTCCATCCGTCCGGAGCCGTAAAAGGCAACGGTTCGGCCGGACAGGTCGAGCTTTTTAATAAGCAGGTCATTGCGCCTGATATATGAATCAACGAACATCTGGTCAAAAGCGAAGTCTTTTGGCTCGGTCAGTTTCAACACCTGCAGGATTTTAGCCAGGGGCGAAAGATGCCCGACCTGCATATCGCTGATTGCGAGCCTGAATGTGCCGATACGTGAGGAGCTCTCGCCAAGGCGGGCGCTGACGCTCAAAGAGCCATTCATTTTCCCGCTCGTATAGCCGTTATTAGAAGTCTCATTGAGTTTTGTGTCCGACAGAAATTGTTTTAAGTTAATATTGTCAAAACCTAACCGCAGCAGATACTCTGAAGCTCCCTCGGCTCCGCCTATGGCGGATTTGAGCTCGAATTTTCCTGTCGATTTTCCATCATAACAATCGGCGATTAAGCCTTCGGTGGCCCAACTATGCAGGTCAGGGTCGTAATAGATATCCGCTTTCAGATTAGTGAGAGATTTGCCCTGAATCTTTAGTGTGCCGCCATCGAGAGCAGCCCGGCAGTTACTGAGGCCTTCGCCGGTTTTATATAAGCCCTTCGCTTTCAATACGGCGTCCAATTCGGTTTGGACGTCGGATATTTTGAAACCGCAGTTTTTGAATCTGACGGCGCCGGCGAAATCAACAGACTTTTGTCCATCATCTGTCCGGAAAACCGAGATATTTTCCAAATCCATATCAAATCGGCCGGAAGGCGAGAGACTGCTGTATAATTGCCGAATGTGTTGCGGCAAGGCCGTGCCGAGACACTCATCGAGGCTAATGTCCTTAGCTGATAGCTGCAAAAGGGCGTTACTGAAAACATTGTCGGACAAAGCTATTTGGCCGTTCAGTTTTATGGTCGAGGCCTCTTTAGCTGCCGGAACACCACCACCTAAAGTTGCAGTAATATCCTTAAGTGTGATACTGTCTTTTGTTATCAACAAGGTGCCGCTAATGTCCCTGAGGGGATAGGGAAGCTGCGGGAAATCGGCGCTGTCACCCAGGCAATCCACAGTTATACTGTAATCAAGGGGCTTTGTAAGGCTCTCTTTGTTCAAATCGGCGCTGAGATTTAGTTTGCCCTGTGGTTTCAATTCGGCGACGATTTCTTTCAGCGACTCAGGCAGCAGACTAAATAAATCATTGTTAAACCGCACCTGTTCAAAATCCAGCGATAGGCGATAGCAGAACTCCTGGGTTTTTCGGTCCGGCCAAATTTTCCCGGTCAACGAAACCAAACCATCGCCGTACCGGCCGGAGAAGTCTTTGACAGTTATCATATCAGGCGTAAAGACAGCATTGGCCGATATATTTGAGATAGGCAACGAAAATTGGTCGGACTTCAAAGAAGCTTTTTTAAAGGACAAATCGGCTGTATAAGTCACAGGTTCTGCCGCCTGTCTCGAGACCTTTACCCAGCCATCGGCCAGACCCGCAGGGTGAATTCGAGCGTATAAATTCTTCTGCCCGTCAGGCAGTGCCGCCTCCAGTGTAGAATCAAGGGGAATATTGTTTACCTCGATGGACACATCATATATCGAGCTATCGGCGCTGCTGGTTGCCACTTCGCCGTTCAAGGTGATTTGACGTTCGTTCACTTTTGAAACCACATCCGAAAGGATTACATTACGGCGGTCGAAAAGGAGCCGGCCTGTAAGATTTTTTAACGGATAAGGAAAATGCCGATATACAGCTTCTGCGCCGCGCAGCTCGACCATAAGATTTTTTTCCTTGTCCGTTTGTGAGTTTCGGCTGAGCCGGTAATCTATCGCTGCAAATCCTGCGGGGGAAAAAGCTGACCAGGATTCCTTCTGTTTTGTGCTTAGCGCGTTATACAGGTCATTATCCAAAGCAATATTGTCGCTTGTAATCCGGATTTGATACTTCCAATCCGGGCCGAAGTCCCGGCTCCAGCCGTTAAAGAAAAGCTCAACGTCTCCGTGCTTACCGTTTAGATTGCCCAGTGTTACGCTATTTTTTGTAAAATCTATCTGGCCAGCCAGATGCTCTACGGTGTATGGGAACTTATAGCAGCAAAACGCAACATCCTTACAATAAACTTTGCCAGCCAACGTACTTTCGCTTAGCCGATTTAAATTGCCCGATACCTCAAGGTCGATATCTATTCGTCCATAGGGCTGGTAACGGTTAAAAAATCTTTGCAGAGCGGCAAATGGGCTGGACCTCTCTAAAAAAGCCGGACCAACCAATGCAAATTTGTCCAGCTCCGGGCTACGTTTGGATTGCAAATCTTTTATTCTTAGCTTCAGCGAGAAGGTGTTGTCCCTGTCGTACTTCAACTCAGCAGCCAGGATGTCTATTATCCAAGCCATCTCAAGCTCAGGGACATCGACAGATGAAATTCCGCCTGCAATCGTAACAATTCCCGGCTTCCAAAACCCGCTCAGGCGGCTTTTCCCATAACCGGAAGCCATCGTGGCTGTCGTTATATCGAAGCTGTAGCCGTCTTGCGTCTCCTCATCGAATCCAAACCTCGCATTAAGTGGTACTGAAACAGCAACTTTTGCCTGCCCGCCTGAAATCTTGCTATATTGCAGGGTTCCAGCTTTGAGATGAATACGCGGCATTTTGCCGGACGTGCCTTTAGGAGGCCTGATTTTAAGCGCCGATAAATTCCACCGGCACGTATCCAAATCGTATTGGGCGTTGAAAACAAAATCATTGACATCTATAACTTTCAACCTGGGCCGCAGTAACAATAAGCTGCTCAGACTAAAGCGTGCATACACTGTTTCGGCTTTAAGTATAGTATCAGCACGCCTGTCAGAAGCGTGTGCTTCCGCATCACTTTGCTTCTTGTATGGGCTGATTACAAGCTCTTTGATGAGGACCGAACCGTCGCTGTGGAAATTAACGGATTCGGTTTTTATCTTTGTGTTGGTCAGCTCAGCGATCTGTCCTAAAGCGATATGGCAAAGAGCTCGGCCTGCCAGGATAAAAAAAAGCCATAGAAGAGCGGCCAGAATCGACACTTCCAGAAGCCAGCGAATTGCAGTTTTGAGCTTCAAGTTTTGAACTTTGAGCTGGGCCATAAAGAATGCAAATAATGTTGGGTTCGCAGTTTTTAGTCCGTTGTTCGTAATCTATTTTAAATATTCCAGCTACGAACTCTGTTCGGCAATCAATCATTATTTTTTAATCGCCTTATCCGCTATATCCCGACGGCAATAAGCACCGTCGAATTTTATTTTATCTACCGCTCTATAAGCCCTTTCCTTTGCGTCTCGGATTGTCTGCCCCAGGGCGGTTACGCCTAACACTCTTCCGCCGCTGGTAACAATATCCCCGTTCAATTTTTTAGTGCCTGCGTGGAATACAATAACGTCTTTGAGCTGTTGTGCTTCTTCGAGGCCGATGATTTTTTTGCCTTTTTCATACTCGCCCGGATAACCGCCTGAAGCCATTACAACACAAACTGCCGGCCGCTGGTCCCATTCGAGGGTAATCTGGTCTAAAGTGCCGTTGCAGACAGCCAGAAGGACCTGGAGCAAATCGCTTTTCAGCCTTGCAAGAATCGGCTGGGTTTCGGGGTCGCCGAAGCGCACGTTAAACTCCAGCACCCTCGGGCCGCCGCTGGTTATCATTAGCCCTGCGTACAGGACACCCTTATATGGCGTGCCGTTTCGATTCATACCATCGACCACCGGCACAAGAATTTCACGAGTAATCTGGTTCATCAAATCATCGGTAACCACAGGCGCCGGACTATAAGCGCCCATTCCGCCGGTGTTGGGCCCTGTGTCACCTTCGCCGATGGGCTTGTGGTCCTGGGACGATTCCATAACGTAGATATTCCGCCCGTCCACAAAGGCAAGTATCGAGGCCTCTTCGCCGAGCAGTTTATCCTCGACGATGATAGTGTCACCGGCCGAACCGAATATTTTGTCGCACATTATCTGTTCAGCCGCTAAGATTCCATCAGAAGGGTCGTCACAGACAAAAACACCTTTGCCCTTCGCAAGGCCTGCGGCTTTAACCACCACCGGTTCGTCCCTGCTTGCGATGTATGCTTTGGCATCGCTGAATCTGTCGAAGGTTCTGCCCTCAGCCGTGGAAACGGAGCTGGAGCGCATCAGTTGCTTTGCGAATGCTTTATCCGCTTCGAGCTGAGCGGCACCTGCGCTCGGACCGAACGCCTTTATGCCGGCAGCTTCAAAAATATCGACCAGGCCTGCTGCAAGGGGGTCCTCCGGGCCGACCACCATAAGACCGACATCATTCTGACGCGCAAAGTCCAGAAGCTTCTCGGCATCATCGGCACCGATAGGAATATTCTGTCCACATTGTGCCGTGCCGGGATTGCCCGGTGCGATATAGAGTTTTGTTAAGTCTCTCGATTGAGCCAGTTTCCAGGCTATTGCATGCTCACGTCCGCCGCTGCCAATTAAAAGCACATTCATCTGTCACCTGAATAATTGATTATTGATGATTTACTATTGATTATTTGATTTTCTTTTTTCGATAACGACTGTACACAAGCAGTAGTTTAACAGAGGCAGTGGATTTGCTCAAGGTGTTACCTTTAACTTTAGTGGAAGGGTTTTTAAAGGGTCTTATCTCTCGTAGCCCCAGAGTTTAACGTCGTCGAATTGCCCGGTGTCGTCGAACGAGCCAACGCCGACCCTGCCCCAGTCAAAGCGATTGTCAACGGCGGTCATTATCGGTTCGGGCCCTTCGTCAAAAAAAACCTTTATTGTGCCTTCAGCAGCGTTACGCACTAAGCGAACCGTGTGCCAGTTATCGTCCCACTTTGTCCCCTCGGTTCGTGTCTTTGCAATCGAGACACGCGGCTCTGCATCAACAATAAATATCGAGTTCGCGTTAGCATCGGATTGGTTGGCGATGTGCACGTAATAGAAATGCAACGGGTCCTGATGTCCAAAAAACAGGCACATATCTCGATGGCCGTAATCCTTTGTCGTGGAGCGCATCTTCAATTCCAGCACGAAGCTGCCCACGACGAAATTCCGAATAAGGTTAATATTGAGAGGCGAACGGACTCGTGGCTCATATTCGCTCTGTTTATACAGGGCCAGCACCTTTCCTTCATCTCCGGGTTCGATTTGCCACGCGAACGGGTCGGTGGCCTGCCAGTCACCCAGACTGCCGTCTTCAAAGCCCGCCTCGAACAACAGCGGCATTTTCTTACCACCGCCTATACCAGCCAGTCCGTTACACCCTGTCGTCACAGCCAACAGCATCAGTAATATAACACTTGTTTTCCAATAGATTACTATTTTCATCGCTTAGTCCCCTTCGTAATAAGTATTCCTTCTCTTTGAGTTACATCCTGTCCCTTTAGATGTCACCACTGAGCTTCAATATAAGGCCCTACGGGGCCTTTCGGTGCAAGCTTAGGCATGGACTTGAGAATGGCTTCTGCTATTGCAATATCGCTTTGCCGGGTAATTTTGATATTCGAAGAGTCTGCTTCCACAATCGTTACCTTATGACCCAGCGCTTCAACCAATTGCGAGTCATCGCTGATTTTGCTTTGGTCCAGATTTTTGAGGTTTTCGTAGGCCTTTTTGAGCAGCTCGGCGGCGAAGACCTGGGGGGTTTGAGCCTCATAGAGACCCGTCCTGTCAACGGTTCTGATTATAGTGTTATTCCTTACTTCTTTTATCGTCGCCGCAACAGGGCAGGCGGGTAGGCCGGCTCCGCTTTTAGCGGCAGCGGCGATAACCTCGCCAATCAATTCCGCAGTTACGCAGCATCGACAGGCATCGTGAACGGCAATAAGGTCGATATTATCATTGATAAGTTCGAGACCTTTATTGACGGTATCAAAACGCTCGGAGCCCCCAAAAAAGATTTTTACGTTAAAAAACTTCAGGTTAGGTCCCCATTTGACGCTGACAAGCTCCTCATCTTCGGGCGCGATGCCTAACAGAATCTGTTTTACATCGTTGCGGCTGGCGAAAGGCTCGATGCTTCGCAGAAAGACCGCTCTGCCGGCAACATCAGTGAACGCTTTCTTTCTCTTTCCGCCGAACCGGCTGCTGGCTCCGGAGGCACAAATAATTGCGGCAACATTTTGACTCATAGCGAAAGTCCCGGTTTTATTCTTTCGTTTTTTAATTCCTAAAATTCGATGCCTCGTCTGGCAGATAGACCTTTCTCAAACGGGTGCTTGATATTTTTCATTTCCGTCACCAAATCCGCCAATTCTATCAATTCCCCGGTTGCACCTCTGCCGGTCATAACAATTTCGACAGCAGGGTCTCTTCTGTCAATTATATTTTTGATATCTTCCAATTTAGCCAGGCCTTTTGAAAGGCAAAGTACAATCTCATCAAGTATGAGCACATCGTAAAACCTTTTCTGTGCCGTCTGTGCGATTCTTTCAAGGGCCTCTCTGATTGCAGCCTGCATCTGGGCGAGTGCTTTTTCGTCCTCAAAAGATTTGGACATATCCCAGGGTATGTCAAGCGATTCGGTCCTGATTCTGACAGCGCCCAATTGCAGCGCGAAACGCTCGCCGATGTCAAGAGACGCCGGCTTTAAAAATTGATATATCAGGACCTTGTTTCCCTGGCCGGCTGCACGCAATGCCAATCCGAACGCAGCGGTGGTTTTGCCTTTGCCGTCTCCGGTATAAATCTGGACGAGTCCTTTTTCCAGCATAAGAATATATTAAAAAAATAAGAGACAAAGTCAACTACTACTGCCCTCAGGCGAGGGATTTTCTCTCATTGCCCGAATGGGACAATAAAATAAAAAAAGGACTCTGAAAAGTGATATTTCTTCTTAACCTCCCAAAGTATTTGCTTTGCTGAAAGCTTTACCGGCCCTATTTCACTGTTTGTCGCAGCCGGAGACCTCGTCTTCGCAAGCCGATTCTCCGGTAAGTTCGGCAGCGGTTTGGGAAGCAGGCTCATCCATAATAGATATATCTGTGGTGTATTCCGGATAAGAAAGAGAAAAAATCTTCTTGAAGGTAAGTTTGGTTTTGTCCCTAAGCAGGTCCAGAACGTAGAATTCATTCACATTTTTAAGGGCATTATTTCTGGCTTCATCGTCAAGGGCCAGAACTTCATCGGAGCTGAAATCTTCTATTACGTCGTACTTCCAGGGGACATTCTCCGCTTTTTCCAAAGGTAGTTTGTAAAACTTTCTGTTGTAGATTTCACAGCTCAGGACTCTTGGGCTCGGCAGCGCGATTTGAATCACCTTTTGCGAATCGTTGATAGTGTAATCCATTCGGTCCAGCTCAAAACCGACTTTCAGCTTAGCCGTATATCTCAACAAGCCTCTTTTCCAGCGAACGGTAATAAGGCTGGCTTTCTTTTCTTTTATCTCCGTAACACCTTCGGTTATGTATTCCAGAACCGCTAATTCCGCTATCGCCTGGATGGATTTAATCAGAAAGGTAGTTGTTTTTGATTCCCCTCTGGGCGATGCGGACAACTTTTTCCCGACCCAGAAAGCCAACAGCCCTATGACCACGATGCTGGTAATGTAAATAGCATACCACATTTGGCTGACCTTTCCGTCTTTTGCAGGCGAGTTTGACGGCAATATTACGTGTTCGAAACACTCCCACAGGACAATTATCTAAAGTTATTTCACCAACTGTATAGTCTAAGCATTTCGCTGGTCGATTATTTAACAATTCAGCTTTTCTGTCAAGCTCTGTATCCGCAATTTCATCAAAATATGGCATTTTCGGAAAAAACTATCTCAGCAAGCCGATATACCACTTTTAGAATAGCCCAAAAGAAGTAGTGAGAAACCTCAAACCGTTTTTACACAGCTAAAATCCTGAAAAATAGTGCATTTTTTGAAAAATCTTCTTTTTTACCCTTTTTTTCTTGACCTTAAATTTGAATCTTGGTAAACTGTTAAAATACGATTAATTTAAAATGGGTAAGAGTGTCTTCTGGCTACGATTGTGAGGGGGGATGGTCTTGAGAGAGTCCATTTTATATTCAGACGCCTTGCTATTTTTGAGGAGGCGGAGGATTGGTGGTGTACAAAAGCAGCAGATTATCGTTCGTGTTGCTATTGCTTGTTATGGCCTCGTCGGTAAAAGCCGGGCCAACGATGAGCAATTTCAACGAGGGCTTCCGTCCCGGTATTGTGTCACCGGCTTCGGAAGAACATACCTTCTTCGTACTCGAAACAAGCCAAATTACCGAACCTTCCAATGCTCACCTGGCCAATATCGGCGTAGAGCTTTTAAGGCCACCCGCTGATGTTACGAGTTCGCCACCTGTTGGTGTACAGTCTTTGCCGCCCATACCTGCAGCGCTTTTCATGGCTTTAACAGGATTCCTTTGTATTTCGTTGGTTAAAGACCGCAGGTTCTGGCTGGGAGCTCTGGCCGGCCTGTTATGGGCAGGACAGACCGGCATTCAAGCCATCCCAAAATTTGCCGCACATATCGGCTCAAAGAAACATATTCAGCAAAAATCTCATACTAATACTGTTCGCTTACATCGGCCTGGAGAATCTCTCCGTTTGCGCAGTGACATCGAAGGCACGAAATACATAGGTCTGCTTCACCATTTGGCAGGAATACCGAACGCCACAACGTCGTTGATATTACCGGCGTCCCTTCAATCATTGCGAGCGCAGCGAAGCAATCTCATCGTATCATTCAAGCAGGTATCGTTTGCGCGGACAAAGTGCAACCTCACAGCATCTCAATTCGCGATAACGCATCTTTCATCTTTACCAACCCGGGCAATCAAATGCCTGGCTCCCGTAGCCGGGCAGTATATTCTTTTTTCACCGGCATTTACTTTTGTTCATCTGGCCCGCGGACCGCCCAATCCGACCTGAAAACTACAACCTTCTTGTCTATGCGGAGGGTCTTTGCGCGCAGGCCCTTCAGGGCGGAGGTTATGAGATTCTGAATTAGTCAGGTTTTCCATTATTACAGAAAAGTAAAAGTAATGGAGTAGTAAAAAACCCAATTGTAAACTAAGGCAACATTAAGACGAATAAAAGAATTTTACATCTGAGAGGAGGAGATGAACAGATGAAGAAGTTAATAATATTTTGTGTAGTAGCTGGATTGCTCTCAATCACAAATTACGTAGCTGCAAATCCCACGTATTATCAAACGCTCGACGGTTATGGCCCATTATACAATGCCAGTAATAACCCCGCCTATATCAACTATAGCCATACGTACGACGGTTCCGTTGACCCGCTCGTGCAAGGTTCGCTTATTGGGTCGGCTACGCTTACCATCGATGCTAACGATGTTGATTCCGCCAATGTAGGGGGCGAGCCCACGGTGGGTGAAGAGGACCTCGTCCAGATTAATATCGACGGTGGCAGTTGGGTCACACTCGGTAACCTACAGCAGAAAGGTACATACACTATAGATGATTGGAACCCGCAATGGGGCCCGGGAACCGGCATAACCACTACTGTGTTCGACTTGGGCTCGGTCTTGGACCTATCGGATTTAGAAGGCGGCGCGACGCTGAACGTACGGGTCGGAGTCGATAATTGGTGGGGAGTTAAGATTGAGACTTCCACGCTGACAATTGTGTCCGCCATCCCGGCACCCGGTGCTATTCTGTTAGGCAGCATCGGCGTAGGCCTTGTAGGCTGGCTGAGAAGACGTCGTACACTGTAAAATATAAAAGGCAACTAATGGCAGTGTAAAAACTCTGCCGTTAAAGTGCAGATATGAAATGAAATCTGCTCTTCAGAACGGATGCAAAGCAAGAATAGAGATACACAAGCAAAAGAGGAGATGAAAATATGAGAAAAAAGCTCATTACAATTTGTGTAATAACAACGTTGATTCTGACTGTCAGTGGCACGACGCAAGCAGTATTGACTTACGTTACGTATGAGCAGGGACGTCAAGACCCGTTGTGGGTCCCGGAATGGGTCCACGAGTTGGGTAATCAGCCCCACTTTCCAAGTGATGAGTGGATCAACTCCAGCTACACGCTCACAGAGCTTATCTCGTGCCCCCAGAACTACGAGCGGGGGCTACCGAATATGCTGGTGAGTATTACCAATATGACCGGCTTGTATTGGTTCGACCTTTGGTACGTAGCGGACCCTGAAACTACCCTGACGAACGATGATGGCTGGATTAATACTCAACCGGCCTTCAAGATTGATAAAGTAGGGATGAATACACCACTTGTATCTGAAAGCATGAATCCTGACCAAGTCTTCGAGCCCGGCGAAACCTGGGATTTCATTATCCAGAACTACTCCAACACGTTACAGCTACCGCCGTCGTTATTCGGCAGTATATCCGTGCCCAGTGGTGGAGAGCCCATCCTTTCATCGGGCAGCATCATCGCCATACCAGCTCCGGGCGCAATTTTGTTAGGCGGTATTGGCATAGGTCTTGTCGGCTGGCTGAGAAGAAGAAGAACATTGTGAAAAGGTGCAATCAACGCTAAAAAAGCAAAAAGGGCAAAGTCCTATGACTTTGCCCTTTTTCGTTATGCTTCCATCAAAGCTGAATTTGCCGGATTTATTCAGCCTGATGCGGAAACGCACGCTTCTTACAGGCGTGATGAATTCCGGCTCAACCGAGCGATGGTTCACGCCAGCTTCCGATACCGTCCCACCAGGCACCAACGTAGTCAACAACAGACTCGTTTCGGTTCCTCTGTCTGGCGATGGCTATTGCCATATCGCGAAGCTCCTGCATACAAGCCAGTCCTCCGATTTGCCACGCATCGACGCCTATACTAACCGCTTCACATTCCACAGATTTCACAGATTTATCTGTGTAATCCGTTTCAATCTGTGAAATCAGTGTTGCGAGCTTTTCAGCCTTTGGCTTCAACATTTCCCGCCAGCGGTACTGCTCCGATTCTGTTTTGGCTAACACCTCTGACAGCAAACGCTCGCGATTTCTTTGTTCGCTTTGGCGCAGCGCTTTAGCCAATGCCAGCCGTTCAGCACAGTGCTTTCGGCTTGCAGGCAGCACCAGCATCTCCAGCAAACCGGCCAAAGGGTCGATAATCACCCAGACCAAAAATGTTGTCCCCAGAGTTCCCACTGCGATTCCCAATACGAATTGGCTGACCGTACTGATGCCTATCATTCCAAGGCAGCCAGCCAGCCCACCCAGAAGAGGTGTTATCACATAAAACACGGCATAGTAGCTCGTGCTGGTTAGTGGGTGTTCTATTCGCACTTTCTGACTGCTGCTAATCCCTCTGTAAATCGCAAACAAGTATAGACTAATCAGCAGCAGAGCTATTAGCACACCGTGCCCGGACAGTGAAAATAGAACCCACCACTTAATGCCTGCCTGTCGTAATGCTACAACTAAAATATAACCAACGCAAACGATGAACCAGAACGTGCCTGCAAGATGAATTGACTTCAATGTCCTCTGCTTGGACATTAGATAATCACCCTTCACAATCTTGGATGCTTTGTCAACTTCTACTATACAAATCGGTAAATTGAAAACCTGCCGAATTAATACCCATAATACCCACCACCATAGTAGCCGGTGGTCCCCCAGGGCTGCTGAAGAAAATAGGCCCCCGTAAAAGCTCGCGCAATCGGCCTCAGCAACTCTTCTATCTTCAAAGAAACAACAGCCAACACAGTTGGCGGCACATAAATTATATCGCCTTCCTGCAATAGAACGTCTTTACTGATATCGCCGTGAGCAACCATGCGGTCAAAGTTCACTTCAAAAATTTTCGGCTTAACATTTTTATCTCTCGATGGCCTTATTACCTGAATGTGCTCCTGCCAGGCCATAGGATTGAGTTGCGCATGAGCAATAGCGGTTAATGCCGTATCACGGCCGGTATAGATTTTCGGACCGGGCGTAAGGACTTGTCCCAATACATAAAACACTTTGCTTTGGTACGCAACAATCCGAATATCTATCGGCTTTTCACCTTCTAATTTGTAAAGCTCTAATACCTTCCCCCGCAGGATATTTGCAACTTGTTCGGTAGTTCTGCCCGCTGCTTCCATTTCGCCCAAAGTTTCAAAGCTTATCTTGCCATCCGGACGAATCCGCTGCCGTTGCTTGTCTATCTCCGGCACCCTTGAGCAATGTACCTCAATCTCATCCGGCGGCTGTAAAACGTAACTTTCGGCTGAAACATCGACCTTATCCGGCATTAGAAATGCTTCTATGTCTTGCGGATTAGATGGAAAGCAACCGGTTAGACTAATTGTAATTAGTGACAAAAACGCCACCGATATAATTCGTGTGCACTTCATTGTCATTCTCCTTTTTTTCTTGTTCTATCGAATTTCCCACACATATATCGGTCTATATATCGGTACATCTGAAAGCAAACTATAATCAAAAAAATATTATATTAAATTTCATTTTTTATCAGACCTCTTCTCAAATCTCTCGCAGGCGCATCTCTTTGAGGATATGTATCTGGCTGTCAAAGTCCCTTAACCTCTGATACTTACAATCCTATTCATATTTGATAGAAAGTTCTCTCGCATCAGTAATAAATCTCAAGAGCATCGCAATTTTGCTTTTGACGCGGGTCTTTCGATAAATATTTCTCGTGTGAGTTTTTACCGTACCGGGCCTTATGTGCAAATACTTTGCTATGCTGCCATTTTGCAAACCCTGGCATATCAGCTCTGCTATTTGGCACTCACGAGGTGTTAAGTCATATCGCTCCTGCACAAATGACCATTGCTTTTTGTCAAGCAATATGATTTGGTAGTGTTTGTCGCGGGAATCAGCACCACCGACATTCTCGATTGATGGATTTGGCAATTCGAGCATGGTCAGATGCCCTCCTGTAACTGTTTGAGCAAGCGCTGTGCTTCAGCCAGGTCTGTCGTTAATAGACCTCCGATACGGCTGTCCAGCTCCAAAACCTGGTTCAGATATTCAACTGCTTTGTCCCTTTGTCCGAGGCCGGCAAAAGCTCTTGCCAGATGGAAACGTGAAGCGACAGACGCAGGTGTTTCGTTCGGATAGAGTTTAATACACGTAGTGAAATCCTCGACGGCTTTATCGAATTCGCCCAGCCGGTAATATACGACACCGCGGGTATCGATTAGGTCAATAAAGTTTGGTGCTATCTTTAGTCCCTTCTGGGCAAGCTCGAGTGCCTCCTGGAACTTTTCCTGCTCTTCGCACATTATCCAGGCCAGATTGTTTATGACAATTGGATTGTCAGGCTCAAGCTGAAGCACCTTTTGATAAAGCAAAACCGCTTCGTCAGGACGGCCAACGGTGTATAACAGTATAGCGAAGTCTGCCATGGCCTGCGTTGAATCAGGCTCGTTCTTCAGTATCATCCTGAATAGCTCTTCGGCTGTTTTCTCGGCCTGGAGACCATTACTTGTCACCAGGTCCTTGGCTATATCGATGAGTGTACGACTATCTTTCGGGTGCTTTTGGTACCACTCAGCGACCTTCTGGCTTAACTGACTCCATAATTGGTCATCTTTGAGCAGCCGTACTTGTGCTAACAGCAGGCCGAGGTCGTTTGGTTCAGACCGATATAGAGAGTCAAATTCCCTTTGGGCATCCGCCTTGTTGCCATTCTTGTGTAATGCTACCGCAAGGGCGATTTTTATCCTTCTCTCCTCAGCGGTACCCACGCGGGAGACTAATTGTGATTCGAGAAGATTTACAGCTTTCTCAGGCTCGCCTACTGCAATATACACGTTGGCCAGATACAATGTGGCATCAGTATTGTTCGGGTCAACTTCACGCAGCACCTTGAGGGTTGGAATCGCCAGGATTGGTGACCTGACCGCCTCGGCACGAGCTTTCAGCAGGAGTAACGCCCTATCGTTGGGTTTATGTGCAAGGCCATGCAAGGCGGCATCCAGAGCTTTACCGGCCTGTCCCTGCCCGAGCGAGATTTCTCCCAGAAGCATCCAAGGCCTGCTGATTTCGGGCTGGTCTTCGGTCATCTTTACAAGAATCTGTTCAGCATTTTTGATTGCCGGGGCTGTTCCTTCGGTAAGCAGTAAACCCACTTTGAACAACTGCAAATCGATATCATCAGGATTTGATTGGAGAGCTTCATCAAGGATGGTCTTTCCCTGAAGGACTTTGTCGGGGTCGCCTGATGCTAAAAACAGCGAGATAGCCTGTTTTTGGATTCGGATATTGTTCGAGTCCAAAGATAGCGCCTTTTGAATATCAGCGAACGCCTTATCCGGCCGGCCTATGGAATTGTAAAACACGCTACCAGCTATCCAACCCTCAATGTTGTTGGGTTCGATGGCGGCAGCACGCTCAAAGTCTTCTATTGCCTTATCAGTCTGCTTGAGGGATGCGTATGTTCGAGCGCGAAAGATATAGGCGGATGCGTTGCTGAGATTATTTACTATTTCATCACAAAGTCTCAACGCCTCTGTCGTTTTGTTCTGGCGAATATTGAGCTGGACTTGTGCAGCACCTATCATCAGTGAATTAGGGTCCCGGATTTTTAGTTTAGCCAGTAATTCTTCAGCCTCGTCAAATTTATCCTGCTGCATATCGAGTAATGCAAGAGACAAGCAGGCAGTCTGGTTATTGGGGTCATTGCTGAGGATGTCCTGCAGAATGTCTGAGGCTAAACTTAACTGGCCGTGTCTGAGGTGGCTTTGCAATTGAAGTTGCTGAAGTTGCGGGTGATAGAGCTTTGCCGCCGAAGCGCGGTTCAGAAGCTTCTCGGCTTCGTCATATTCCCTTGCTTTGTAGAGTGCAGCAACGGTAGGAATTATTATGTTAAGGTCATCCGGCGAGCGGCTCAGGCCTTCACGATATGTCGAAATTGCCAGTTGTAGCTCGCCGGCGCGTTCGTATGCTGCCGCAAGGAGCATTCGGCTGGCCTGGTCATTCGGATTTGTCAGCAGATTTTTCTGCAGGAGCGTAACAATTTGGGGATAACGAGCTTTGAAATCGTCTGCGCTGACAGGCGTCCCACGCAGTGTCCCTTCCGGGACTTTCGGGACTGCGAACCAGACTCTCGCTTGTTCATATTGCCACTGCCAGCCATCCTCGCCCTCAAGAGACTTGATGTCATTGACGAGCTGCTGGGCTTTCTCGGGTTCCTTGATAACCTGTTCGCACAGTAAAAGTCGGCGCTTTAAAGGAATATCGTCAGGCAGTTTTTGTGCAAGTCCGTCAAGCAGTGTGTAAGCATTGTCTTTTTGATTCCACTGAGTATAAAATTGGGCAAGCAGCAGGCCTAATTGGCGCCGGGCGATGGGCTGCTCGATACGCGTCAATGCATCTTTAACAATTGCTTCGCATCTTTCTCGATTGTCTTGTTGAGCCAACAAAATCGAAAGGTATTTTACCATCTCAACTGAGTCGGGAAACTTCTCTCTCATCTCATCCAACAACAATATTGCTTCGTCTGTCTTACCCTGAGCATTAAGCAGTTCAACTTCAGCCATAACAATCCTAACTCTGGTAGGATGGTCTTTCTTCAGTTGAGTTAGCAACAACTCAGCATCAGTGAAATTACCCCGCTGCTGTGCGAGTTGAAGCTGCAGAAGTTTGACCTCGAGAGCACCGTTAGTGTCCTTTTCCAACGCGGACAATCGTTGTTCTATGTCCTGCCACATTTGCTCATCTCCGCCTCCCGGGCTTACCGCCAATAGTTGCATTCGAGCTTGTAAATACAGTAAGACAGGGCTGAGGTCTTCCGGTGAAAGGCGCATCGCTGTTGCGGCGTGCTCTGCCGCCTCGGTCCAGTTTTCTGTCTGGGCCAACATTTCGGCCAGAGCCAGATGTCCGGTGAAAAGATTTGGACTTTCGGAAACGAGCGTGCGTAAATTACTCAGCGCCAATTGTGTGTTGCCCAGGCGAGACAGAGTTGACGCCAATACCAATCGAACTTGTGGAGATCTATTACCCAATCCGATTGACTGCTGCCAATATTTAACGGCTTCAAATAAACGTCCTCTCTCGGCAGCTAAAAGACCTTCTAAGAACGTAACGATAACAGGTAAGACATCCTTTTGGTTCATTTCCAGGATACAGTCGGCAGCGCGGTCGAGCTGACCACAACGGATAAATAGCTCTGTAGCTATTGGCATAAAGTCCCAGGGCTGGGACGAAAGCTCTTTTAAGCCGCTCTCGGCAACCTTTAACATCTTTTCCGGTGACCTTGATTTCAGTGCGAGCAGAGCCCATATTCGCCAGAGTCCTTGGTCTGCCGGCGTGGCCGTTTGCACAGCCATAAGATGTTCCTCTGCCTTATCCAGGGCATCTGCGTTGATAAATTCCTCGGCAAGGCGCAGCCGCACCTCAGGGTCAGATAAATCCTGCTTTTCAGCCTGCTCTAAGTCAGCTAACGCTTTGGCGATGTCTTTGCTTCTTCGGTGGAAACCGGCACGGATTATATATGCCAGGGCCGAGGAAGGATTATTGTTTACCGCTCCGTTAAACCAGCTCGCGGCGGAGTCCGGGAAATCTTCAGGACGCTGCTCTGCAAGCTGACCCAATGTTTCGTAGGCTAATATCTGGTCTGGATGTTCTTGTAAGACGGCCTTCAACTGCGCTGCTGCTTCAACGAACTTTCGCTGTCTTGCCAGCGCCACGGCTAACATCCTGCGAAGTTTAGGGTCGTCATTTGTTTCGAGCTGCTTGTTGGCTATTAACTCGGCCTCGCCGTCCATACTGGCCATATTCATCATTAAATATACCTCGGTAAGCTGCAAAGCGGCCTCGAAATTGTTTTTGTCCGCCCTCAAAACGGCTCGATAAGCTTCTATGGCTTGTTGAACATTGCCGCGTTTAGAAGGCCCGATTTTAAGCTGTGCATCAGCGTATTTGAGCAAGGCCGGAACATCATCCCCCTTAATACGGAGATACTTGCCTAAATCCTTTGCCGCTTCTTCCCACTTTTGTTCGTCGTATGCTTTATTGCCGAGGACGAGTCCCTGTTCGGCCCTGTTAGTTTTCTGCCATTGACGCAGTCCAAAGGCGATTGAGCCCAAAAGAATAAAGCCGATTAACAGAACAACTGCCAGTTTCCAGTTAAAATATTTTTGAGGCATTTACTTACCCTTTCTAATTAAGCGTACGACAGATATTGAAAGTCTGACGTCTGATGTCCGACTTCTGTCTTCTGACTTCTGACTTAAAATTGACTGATGAAGTTATCAATCAGTTTTTTGGTTGTTTGCCAGCATATCCGTAGGTCCATAATTAGCGACAGATTTCTGACATATTTGGTGTCGTAATATATCCATTCCTGGAAGTCTTTCATTAGTTGGCGGGTTCTGTAAACCTGCCACAGCCCTGTGATTCCAGGCCGAACCGATAGTCGGGCGTCACGCCAGAATGGACACAACATATTCTCCGGTTCAGGAGAAGGCCTTGGACCGACTACACTCATCTGTCCAAGTAGAACATTAATGAATTGAGGTATCTCGTCGAGATATGTCTCGCGCAGGAATCTTCCGACAGCGCTGATTCGCGGGTCATCATCCATCTTGAATTGTGGGCCATCGACTTGACTAACGAATCGCAATTTATCCTGTATCTTGTCTGCACCGACGTGCATTGTTCTGAATTTTAGACAGTTGAATGGTTTTCCATAGAGTCCCTGACGTTTATCCTTGAAAAATATCGGGCCCGGGGAAGTTAATTTTATCGCCAGTACGATGAAGGGCAATACCGGGGCGAATAGAACAAGCACTATTACCGCCGCAAAACAATCAGCAATTCGCTTAAAGCTTCCTGCGTAGGAAAACCTCGGCCAACTGCGGTAGGTGTCTTCAATGCGTCGTTTTCGGTCCAGCTCGAATGGTCGCGGGTGACAAATTCGCCTCGAACTAATTTTAGTGCACTCAGTCAACTGTTTCCAATCGTGTTGTGGTCCTTTTATGATGCGGTTCTGCACAAACTGATTCTGCGGCACTAAGACTTCCGGGCCAATGATTGATGAGGTTATTACCGCTCCTTTTTCAATTTTAACGTTATCACAAATGACGGTTGGGCCCACCACGACCGCCTTCGGGCCGATATAAATGTTTTTCCCTAACAGCACTTTTCCAACTAATCTTGAATCCCGTGATATAGTATTTGCCCTCTTGTCTGCTGTCGCAGACAGCAGGGGGTGAGCTTCGCCTCTGCTTGCCCTCGCTCTTGCTTTCGCAAGAAAGCGCGGGGGTCGGGGTTGAATTTTCGAGATGCCGGCCCTGCAAAAGTTTAGCAAGCCATCTTGTGTTTCTAAATCCAATACGGCTCCGCCTACCTTAATTGCTCGCAGACTCACTGCATTTGACCGGCACCTTTCCAAAAATGTGGAAAAGAATTGAGGCAAAGCGCAACCAACAAAAACCTTCTCGAGAACATTGGTTCTAACAAAAAGATGATGAGGCCAATCGGTGGAGATGGGGGCGAGCTCGGCCGAATCACAGTACAATCGACGGAATCCTGCCACTTTGACCTCCGTTGTCAATCGCATTTTTTCTCGTTTACCCAACACATCAGGCTCGACATTAACCGCCACCACGTCCATCTGGATTTTAGCCAGTCCGCCTATGGCGGATTGAAGAAGCCAGCCATCAATTTGCGTCGCAAACCGTCCGTTGGAAACGACAAACCATGAGCTTCGTCCGGCTTTCCGCAGGAGCTGTGGAGGAATTGTAACATTTTCCGCATAACGTATTTTCGTTACCTTGGTTATACGGGATTCATCGCCCCATTCCTCCGGGATAGCGCAAGCAATCTTTCTCCTGTAGCCCCAACCTCTGCGGTTGCAGGGGCAAGCCAGCCCTCGCGAAAGCAGGGGTAAGCACCTGCTCAAGCCATAGAGAATGACATCGGCAATAGGCTCGCTGGCCAGTGCGAAACGAAGGAGACTATCACCGCTGCCCTTTGTGTCCGCGACCGGCGGTTTGTCTTTGTGTATGATAATCAGATTCATTCTCTGCAGTCCACAGGATGTCTTACGGCAATGGCTCAAGAATTTGGGTTCCCCGAATAATCTTCAGCCGACTAACTCTCCCCCGAAGTCCTCGACTCGCCTCATCCCGTCTTCGAGGGGCGGGGCTCATCGGCATTGCCTTCTACGTTTTGGATAAGGTCCAGCAGTTTTCTCCTGGCTCGCTTAACATTTTTCCTTTGTCTTGACCGGACATCGTTTGCGTAATAACTATATCCACGATGGAAGTAACTCTGTTCAGCCTGGACATTACCCAGTACTGTGCCCAGCACCCTTGCATTTATTTGCATTAGCCGTTCCTTTGCTTCTCTAAGCTCTAATGTAGTGGTTTTGCCCGCGAAGCTGGTCAAAATAACCGCATCTCCAAACTTGGCCCATATAAGCGCATCGGTACAGGCCAGTACAGGAGGAGTATCAATAATCACGTGGTCGTATTTTTCGCTTAGTTTGTTTATTCGCTGGCGTGCTATCGGCGAGGCTATTAGCTCGTAAGCATCAATACCCTCGCGAGAATCCGACGCCAGCACATCCAGGCCGGTTGATGGTATAGTATAAACAGCCTGGTCAAATTCTTTCCCTAAAAGGACATCCTGCAATCCCTTTGAGACTTTTGGGAGGTTCAGCAAACGTGCAATATCCGGTTTTCTCAAGTCGCCGTCTATAAGCAGAACCTTTTTCCCGGACCTGGACAAGCTTGTTGCCAGATTAATGGCAAAGGTAGTTTTGCCCTCCTGTATCTCTGGGCTTGTTACAACCAGTTTATTTGGTATTCCTTCGCCGTCAAGTAACCCTAAATTAGTGCGAATGGTCTGGTAGTCTTCGGCTATCTGTCCCGGAAGAAGAGCCGGTTTGACGGTGTGTGAGCTTGTGGTGGTCCCGATTATTCGAATACCGATGCATTTAGTTACATCATCGGGCGTACGCAAACGCAGGTCTGCTTTGTCTTTCAGAAAAGCTAACAGCATTCCACAAGCCATTCCGCCAAACATAAGGGCTAATGTGTATTTAATACGCTTGTTTGGCACAGGAACAACTGTGGTTTCATAAGGGACAGATATCCGAGCTGGCCGTTTTCTTTCCATCTCCATCTGCTGGATAGTCCGAAGGATGGTATCATACACTTCTTTGGTAAAGTCCAACTGCTCTTGCAGCTCCTCGATATCTAACTGTTTACGGCCAAGCTTTATTGTATCGATGTCTTCTTTGTCTATTTTAGCCTGTAAAATCTCCCTCTGGGCAATCAATCCCTTCAACTCAAGTTTTGCATCGGCAAGTTCAGCCTCTCTATTTTTGCCTAATTCTTCAGTGATACTTTCATCGAAAGTTTTTTCAACTTTTTTACGTTGTTCCTCCAGCTTAGTTTTGAAAGCTTCCAAAAGGTCGGCTCTTCGTTTAAGTTGAGGGTTTTCGGCTGACAGAATTTGCCCGCTGGAAATAAGCTCCTCCTCCAATTCAGCTATACGCTCGGTCAACATTTGAACTAAAAGGTCGTTCTGAACAAACGTGTTCCGCCTTTCCAGCAAGGACTTCTGTAGGACTGACTGGTCCTTAGTTTTTTCGAGAAGCTCTACTCTTATCTCTAAAAGAAGCTTATCCGCGTCTATTTTTGTTGCAAGGTCTTGTAGAACCGATACCTTTTGGAGCATCATCTCCTGGCGTGGAGTTAACTCTACAGTGCCATACTCTTCCGCCAATCGCCGGAGGGTTTCACGTTGTAGCTGTAATTTTTCTGCATATACTCGGCGTTCGTTCTCTAAAACCTGCAGCTTTTGGTCCTCCCCCTGGGATGATTTGGAGCCTTCTATAGCCATATAAGCCGTACGAAAAGAAGTTACTATTTGTGCTGCTTCTTCGGGGTCACTGCTTTCCATATTAATGTTTATCAGCTCGCTGTGCTCGACCGGAACAGCATCAATAATTTTCTTAATTATTGCCTTCCTGAGAGCTTCAATTGGGTCGGCTGGCTTTTCGGGCAGCACAGCGGTAATAATTCTCTCACCTATTACTCGACGGAGAATTTTCACTAAACCGACTGCCTTTTCAGACAAAGGACTTCTCCTCTCAAAAAACTTAAGCCCTTTGTCTGACAGGTCGTCTGCCACCCATTGAAGCACTCTTTGGTCTGCTACGATAAGTCTTGCCTGGTCGGTCTTGAAGTTATCGTACATTGGCATTACATTTTCAGAGTCCTTGTCGTTGAAAAGGACATTAGGAATGATTGGTGCCACCCGAATTGATGCGGTAGCAAGGTATTGAGGTTCCACCAGAAACCATACTGCAGGAATCCCAACAGCGCAAATCGCCACAAACGTTACAAGCACAAAAGGCCAGTGGCGAAGTATGCCGGCAATTAAATCGGATGTGTTCTGACCCTCAAGTTCAGGTGGAGTTTCAAAACTAACAATCTCTTGTCCAATCACCTGCTCATGATATTTTTCTAAACCGTTCATTTTTATTCCTCCTCACTACTCACCATTCTATTTTGTCGTTTAATTATTATTGTTTCTTCTTTGCCTGGAAGCGTCGTAAGTTTTGTCAAAAGCCAAAGCTCACCGATTACCGCCGCAAGAGCCAACGGCATCATCGCGTATCCACCAAAATCGTGGAATACTGTTTCCCAGTAATCGCCTTCAAGCATTGTGAAAAATACCGCTGTGATTGCTAATCGCATACTGTTACACAGTAAAGCAATGGGCAGGCTCGAAACGAGGATTATCAGTTTCTCCCACCATGTTCGTCTAATCAGCAGAACAACCAATCCGCCAATCACAAAAAAGGCGGTAATCATTCTCAAACCATTGCACGCCTCAGCAACCGCAACGCTTGCACCGCCGATATTGATAACATTGCCTTCTCGCACGACCTCGTAGCCCACCGTCTCCAGACAAAATACGGCCGACAAAGTTGCCCAATGTTGCAGAGGCAGCGTTACAGCCGCCTGGATACGGTTAGGCCAGGGGAGCATTAAACATAGAAATAATAATACCGTAGATACCTTTCGGAGAAGCTGCCAGCCAAACAGAAGCAGCACCAGCGCAGCAACACTTAGAACAATAGATAATCTTTCTGCTGAGCTGTACATAAAGAACAGCCCAAACAGCCTGATGCCCTGCGCCGCCACGAAGGCAAGCAGGCCCCAAATGGAAGGTTTTATTCTGCACTGAGCGATTGTCTTGCGCCTTGACCACAGAACATAAACAGCCAGGAAAGGAACTAAAAGGCCGGAAGAGTATTCATCACTTCTTTGCCATAAACTCCAGAGGTCGGCAAAGCCGGGCCGGTAAGACCAAAGAAATGCAATTAGAACGAGACTTCCCGCAAGCCATTGTTTAATTTCTGTTTTGCGCAAACGCACACAACCTGGCATCTTTTCACTGATTGCACGAAGTGGTAACTGTAACGCATTCTGTAGCCTGCTCAAGTTATGTTGCACAACTTTTAAAGCCCCGCTGGCCAAACGTCCCGGCATTCCTTTCGGCTTAAATGATATTGATTTTTCTTCCACAACAGTATTAGCTCGCAAAGTTACGTTATAGTCGAGTATGCACTGTTGGATTCGGCAATTTGGCCCTGCTCGTGCACCATCCCACAGCACGCTGTTTAGCACAACGCTATCCTCGCCGATACTAACATTATTTCCTATTACAGCCGGGCCGATAACAACCGCACCCTTTGAAATGCGAGCGCCGTCCATAACAACAGCCAGCCCGTAAATTCGCGCGCCCGGCTCAACTTTGGCATTTGCCGCTATCCATATTGTTTGTGAATCGGCACCCCTGCAGGGTTTTAGGCCCGCATTCAGTTCTGGAACGCCCTCAAGGTAATCAGCGATGGCGTATAAGTATTCTTGCCTATCCCGGAAATTGCCGGCAGGATGTGGCAACGTTGCTGCGTGAACAGTCTTGCCGGCACAAAGCATTTCAGGAATTAAGCCTTCCTTGATATCGAAGTAACCTGCTTTCGGGATATGTTTCAGGATGCCGCTTCCACAAACATAAATCTCTGCCGGTTCGCCCATCGATTTACTACGCCTGTCAGTCCTTGGGACTCCTTTCCCAGAAGCGTGCATATCCCCATTCCCGCAGTCGGGATTCAACATCACGGTCAAATCGGACTGACCCTCGCGGTGTGCATTTATCAACACATCAATTTTTGGAGGACGTATTATGCTGGCAGGAAATACCAGAAGTGTCTCCGCCTTGCGGGAACCCCAGACATCTGTTTCATCACCGGCAGCATCGCGAATACAACCTGCTGTGCCGACCGGCAGGGGTTCGTCCAGAAAATTCACCTCCATACGATTATCGACCTGGATTGATTCTTCCAGCAGTGAATTATCAAAGCCGGAGCAGATTGTTGCCTGCTTTATACCTTGATTGGCTAAAGAAGTCAGCAGATGCTCCAATACGGGTTTTCCCGCTACAGGCCACAAGGCTGTAGGCAAACGCGATGCCAATGGACAACGGCCAAAGTCATTGCTACCGGCAAGTATAATAGCTTTAATCAGCTTTTTGTTATACATTTAGTTTAATAAATTCAGTCCTGCAAACTGTTCAGAAAACGACGAATGTTATCAGCTACTTCACCCCTATAAAATCTTTTGCTTTAGAACCAACCAAAAAAACTTCGTATCATCGACAAGGTAACGCTTCCAGAGACGTCTCGGTTCCATCATTAGACGCCAAAACCATTCTAAGCCTGTTTTTTGCATCCACATAGGAGCTCGTTTGATTGTCCCGGCAGCGAATGAAAAGCTTACACCTATGCCTATAGTCACCGGAACTCTGGTTTTTTGATAATGCTCATATATCCACTTTTCTTGTTTTGGCGCACCCAACCCAACAAAAAGTATATCGGGATTAGCTGCCTTAATCAGTTCTACCATTTTTTCTTTTTCTTGCTCGTCTTTTTCAAAGCCAAATGGTGGACAGTAAACACCTACAACGTGCAATCCCGGATTCCGTCGGACAAGAACTTCTTTGGCCTTTTGCGCATCTCCTGGATTTCCTCCGAGGAAAAACAATCTACAATTCTTCCTCGCTGCAATTTCACAAAACTTTATGAACAAATCCGCTCCGGATACCCTCTCACGAAGAGGAGTTCCCAAGAACTTTGCCGCCCATATCAAAGGCATTCCGTCGGCTAAAACTAAATCGGCGTTCCGATATATGTTTTGGAATTCCTTATCACGTTGTAATCTTATTACGTGGTCAACATTTGGAGTCACCACATATCGCGGACTGCCATGGCTGTCTATCCATTTAATAATAACAGATATTGCCTCCTCCAAAGTTGCATTATCTATTTTCGTGCCGACAATAGTAATGGTTTCATGCATTTGTTAACACCCAAGTTATGAACCGAGGTTGGTTTACTTCCCTTTTTGGGTTCTATTGGCTATGAGAGGATTCCACATGTTTCAGTCTCTTTCAATTTTTATAAATTGAACAGTTTGACCGGTACGAACCTCTCACCCACAAAAATTCACAGTAGCTCCGTTCTATGCAGTATGACCTTAATTATAGCGTCAATCACTTTCCCGCCGCCCCGACTCGCGTCGGGAGACGCGGGGGCTGGTTGGCTTGAGAGTTATCAAAACTAACTAATCCAGCTATCTACAAATGAAAGACTATTGTCCTACTTCATTTTCTTCCGGCGAAGAATTGACAGGTCTCCACATACTTGGCCCAAGTCCCACACATCTAAGAAGACGGCTCCACTGCTCCTGACGCAAAAACCTTATGGCGTTTCTGGGGAGTTGCCGCTTCTCTCCTGAAAAATACCCACATATAAAACCTAAAAATCTTGTCAATCCGGACGTAAAATATGGATATTCAATGAAACATCGTCGTAAACATTTGGCCGCCATAAATACTGGATGCGTTCCAAGTGAGTATTCTCTGAAACCCAGACTAAATTTCCCTCGCAGAAGTGAACGACCATCTCCGGTCCCAACCGGTTTCTGGTGAAAGGCCTTAATTTCAGGAAACGACCATGTCTTCCAACCATGCATTCTTGCCAATATTTCCGCGCCGGCATCCTCTCCTCCGTGTCGGAAGGGAATGTAACCTCCTATCTGCTCGTAGCAGTTCCTTTTAAACACCTGGAGAGCCTTTGGTGTTGAGCGTCTGTCAATTAGCGCTTCTTTCAGAGACCCACCTATGTCTTCAATGTATGTTCCTGTTGCGATGCCAAGACTCTCATTTGCTTCAAAGCGCTTGAATATTTCTTCGTAGTAGTTCTTGCAGAGCTTTATGTCTGCATCCAATATCGCCAGATAATCAAAGTTGAGTTTTTTTACTCTTTCATAACCTTCTAAGATTGCGCAGACATTGCTTTCGTAGTAACTTTGGTCAGCTTCGCGTACACGTTTACAATATTCAATGAATTCATAATCCTTTTCGTATTGTTTGACAATTTCAGCGGTGGAGTCAGTTGAACCATCATCCATAATAACCCACTTTATGGGGACTATTGTCTGGCTAATAACACCTTCGATAGTCTCTCTAATGAACCCACCCTCATTGTATGCAGGCGTGATTATCACGTAACGTGTTGTCTGCTTTCGCAAAGGTAAACCCTTTCTTGATAGCACGAGAATTGAGCCCTTTGTTACGATAAATAGAATACCTTTATAAAATTATTTACCGTATTAGAGCTTACATCCTTGCCAACCATGCCACCACTTACCGGGACAAAACGCTATCTGTGAAAATCTACGGCGCACTGAAATACATCTATCACTCTGAATAAATGGCTGGAGCATATATGAACCAAGTATTTGTCTCAGGATAAAAAGCCAGATGAGTATTCCGGCAATTGTTGCCCCCAATACCGAGTAATGTTTTCTGTAGAAATGCATAGCACCACGGACCATGTTAAGCGTCTGTTTGGGATTATCCAGCTCTCCACTTCCAGAATTATGTATAATGCGTGACTTCCCAGTCATCAAAACCTTGTAACCGGCTTTATGCATACGGTAACAAAGGTCGGTATCCTCTGAATACAATTTAAACGACTCATCGAATCCGCCTAACTCACGCCAGACATTCGTTCGCAACATTATGAACGCTCCTGAGAGGACCTGCACTTCCCCTTCAAAATCCTCATTCCGGTCCATATGAGCCACCGCACGGCTCGCTATACAAAATAAGTCTTTGAATCTGCTCTTGATGCCTGGTAATATTTGGCGACATCCCGGATCTACATTGCCATCCGGCAGCTCACACACGCCACCCCATGCTCCGCCCTCTGGGTGATTCTCAGCATATTCGACCAGTGTTTCGATAGCTCCATTTCTTACTAATGTATCAGGATTAAGTAACAGAAGATATTTGCCATTAGCCTGTTCCGATGCACGGTTGTTGCCTGCCCCGAACCCCAGATTCCTGGTTGAACGAATTAAATTCACCTGGGGATACTGTGCCTCGACCGCATCCGCAGAATCATCCTGGGAATTGTTGTCAAACACGATTACCTCAAAGTTGAATCCCTTGACTTTCTCGTAGATAGAACAAAGGCACTGAAGTATCAATTCCCGCGTGTTGTAACAAACTAAAATGATAGAAACGCTTATTGGTTGCATCTATTGTATCAGTCAGCGAGTCTTTTCGATTTAAGGATACCCTGGCAAGCCTAAACATCCCTTCCCCAATTACTTTGAATCAATGTCTCTTTTATCCCAAACCTCCCGATAGGCATCCGGAATTCGTAGGTCCTGTTGAGGCTTAGTTTTCCTGGCTATAAGCACTACACATTCTCCTAATGTTCTTTTTCCACCTATTAAATATATAGGCATCCAAAGCGGAAATGTCAGCACCCATGAGATGGGCGTTGAAAACGATCCTGCAGTTGTCAATGCTGTCAGCGTGAATCCTGTTTCCTGGAGCATCATTTTTATCATCTCAAGTGTAATGGGAGAAACATGCCGTAGAGACCTTACATGACGTGCGCCAAAACCCCATATATCCCCCTTCAACATAAATTTAATGCGGCCTTTCCAAAAGCCTATGTTGGGAAAGGTTAGGCCAATGTAAGCCCTATCCGACAAGAGTGTATGAATGTTTTTGAGAAATCTTCTCGGATTGTCTATATGTTCGATAACCTCAGTCGCTGTTATAAGCGAGAATGTTCGATCAAAACGTGCAGAGAAATCTGAATTCAAATCAACCTTTGTATGAGTTACACCAGATATTGATAAAGATTTTTCATCAAGGTCTGCAGCATGCAGGTCTGAAAAACCATTATCGAGCATCCGTTGTAAAAGCGACCCGGTTGAAGACCCCAGGTCAAGCACCCCAGATTGTGGACCAATACTTTTCAGAATCAAGCTGATTAAAGCTTCATGAGCGCCTGGAGCTCCACCAGCATGCAGCCCCTTATAGATTGTTTCTGATTTTCTAAATAATGACATTGTTTACTTTTTGAACTCTTAATTTACTTCTGTTGGCATAGAATGCCTGTTCCCAACCTTTGATATGCCCAAAGCCGCCGCAGCAGGAACTAAAAAAGTGTCTAATTTACATATTTACCGTTTTAACGAAAGAATTCATCGCCAAGGCTTTAATATCCGTACGGAGAGCTTTCTTAAGGAGTAAAAAATTCAATTAACCAATCCTTTATTTTTTAAGATATCGTAGTATTCCCCAACTTCGATATTTAGATTACTCTGTATCAGAATCGCTGTATGCTTTTCTGCAAGGTCGTCAAGAAATACCTCTAAGTCTTTTGGAGATTCTATCTGGTAGTGCCATGAACAGTGACAAAAATCTCTATCATCGTAAAAATGCCCTGCAGTTTCCCTGAGAACATACTCACAAAATAAACCATAAAGGATATATTCAGAGAAGTGTAACTTCCTTGCCAAGGATACTTGCCAATCTATGTGACATTGTTCGAATAAATGTTTGTGTAATTTCTGTAGAACATCCCTTCGCCAGGTAATCATATTACCGATATAATCCGAACCATAGTAGTCTTTTGTTGGAAGCCCAAGTAGTCTCCCTGCATTACGATGCCATTGAAGATGCCGCTTACCTTTGCCGGAATTGGGAACTCGAAAGAGTCGTACATTATCGTTTTGAAGAAAGAGGTTGACTTGAATTTCTTTGATAAAGAATACATCTGAATCGACAAACATATATACATCGGAATCGACAAATTCACTGACCGACAGCTTCAAAATTTGCTGTAGAATCCAGTTACGTACAGGAAATGATTGAAGACTCAACCACCACTTTCTTGAAAAAGGCATCCTAAATAACCACTTTGGAAGCATCTCCTCAGCGGTTAATATGTCTCTCCGTTCAGTACCCATCGGTTTGAATAACGGTACATCTCTATGATCCACCAGAAGTAAATGCTTAATTGCTTGGGGTACGTACTTATCAACACTATTACAAAGCAATCGACATCTCTCTAAATCACGTCGAAAACTCAGTGTAATCATGGTCAGTCGCATTCTTATCTTCACTTCCTAAGGCCAGAGGCACATGTTGCAGCAATACCCATTGACAAATAAAGCATAACTGCCGCAGTCGAAAAGAAGGCTACCGTTAGTCCACTTACAAGAAATCCAATTGCGGAAAATCCAAAACTGCGTAAAACCCGGGTATAGGCATCATCCATTTTAAGCCAAGCGTGTTTTATATTTCTCCAAATGACAACACCATTGAAAATAAGCCACATCCCCAATCCAAACCAGCCTTGCGTAAGAAGTAAAACAAGATAGTGATTGTCAATAGACCACCCAACATTACGGGTAAACTCCTCCGGTAAGGCCTCGCCGTATCCCAACAACCAGTGTCCGGGCATAACTCTTGTTACTCGCTCCCACAACTGCCACCTGTATAACCAACCCTGCGAAAGGAAACGAATGTGATACATCAAGGCCAGGCCGAGAGGAGCATTAGCTAACACCTCAAGAGCAAGATAACCCCCTATGGCGCACATTGCGCCAATTTGCCATCTGGCCTTTCGGTTACCAGGACCATATCGGTCCCAACACAAAAGAGCCAATGCTACAAAAGCAGTACACCAGGCCCCTGTTGATAAACTGAAGAACACACCCGACAGAATCAGACCAAAAACTAACCGTTTCTTCAATGATTGTTTTGTTCCTTCAAAAGCGAATGTCGCGGCTGGTGCAGCGAACGCGGCATAAGTCAAACCAAGCATAATGGCATGGCTCGTCCAACCATACGCTCGGGTCATGCCCAAACGAGTAACAGGATGAGGTATATAAGGAACACCCCAGAGCAGACAATGAATGTTGAAGCGACTAAAAGACTCAAGAGCTAGCAGGGGAGCCAGCAAAGCCAGACAATACAATATGAAACGGACCGTCCACCTGAGCATTGCAGGATGTTCGGCAATACTCCTCCCAATCAAATATGGCGCCAACAGGTCCAGCATCGAACGTCCGGTTGATTCAATAGCCCGTCCACTTCCAACCGACATCATAGTACAAATAAATATAGTTAAGAACGACCCAAGGGCAACTATGTCAACCCAGGACCATTTTATCCTTCTCCGAAAAAGGATATCTAAAAACAGAATGATTCCAACGATACGTTGAGGTGTAATCTCCAGAGAGCCAACACTGAAATATATCGGCCTTGGTATAAACCAGGTTAGCACGAATACAACAATCAGATTTCGCAGAAATTTGGGATATGCGTCTTTCCTAATTCGTCTACCAACGACCTTACTAACTGCTATATCTAACCTCTTCGTATTTTCCACTTTATCGTCCTGACCTCTCCCTGTAGTAGAATCTACAAAAATCCTAACGGAACGAGCATCCGCAGGGGCGTAAAATCTAAATCAAAGATGAGCACTCTCTGATCTGCCGGGATAAAACATGCAGCCAAAATAAATGGCAGCAGAAAATAATTCCTGGGAACTACGAATAGCAGAATCGCAAGTAATGCAGTTACCAATATTATTGTTTGATATATCATAGTCTGGATTGCTTAAGTCAGATTTGCGCTCTCCTCAATAGATGCTTCAATCCTCTTTTCGCAAGTTTCTGAATTCTTTGCAGGACCAGGGGATAGAAAGTATTCCAATCTTCCACAGTTGTATAAACCTGTTTAACATTAGTCTTATGTTTTCTTAGTAGCTTTCCAAGGGTTTGATAATACTCGTGAGGTAACCAGCCCAAAGATAAAACGGACTGGAGGCAGCTTTTAGTAGAGGCACCTGTAGATTTGTGATATATAAACATCGGTATTACATAGACGCCAAATCCTAATTTTTGCACACTTAAGCAGTAATCTACCGCATATATATGCCAGTTATCACATACCTTTTCGTCAAACGGAAGTATATCAAATATAGATTTTGGGATTATTACTAAGCATTCGTCAAGCGTCTGCACGGGTTCAGGTTTTTGAATGGCAGTTCCCCAGGACCAAAATTTTGCCGGCTTCCCGTGTTTGATAATATTTCTTCCTCTTTCTCTATTAGTATTTCCGTTTCCACTCATACCAGCTACACCAGCGATGCCTAAACCGGATATAGACTCTAAGATTTTTTCTGCCTCTTCTAACCACGTTTTCGAACACAAATCCACATCCTGATGAACAAACATTATGTATTTTCCCTTTGCCAGTTTTCCCCCATAATTCAGCGCTTGTGCTGCGGAGCTGAAACGGCCCTGAGTATTATCCAGAGCGATAAGCTCGCGCTCGACCGTCTGCTCATGCAGGCTCTTGACAAGGCAATCCTGCAGAAGGGACTCATTGTTATAGACACATACAACTGAAATCATCGCAGTACTGCCCATCGGGTGCGCTGCGGGCTCCCCACTATTTATCCCTTGTCTTCGTAGGAATCAGGCCGCCAGAACCCCTTTGTCAAGAGAGCACGCCTTGCTTCGATCAAACGAACGCCTGCGCCTCCGAGAGATCTGACAAGCAGGTATTTAGCAAGCGACCTAAGCGATGGGTTGTCCTGGAACGACTGTCTGATATTACTAAAACCGGCCCGCTTATCACCTGCATTTAGCTGAGTCGTCCCCAGATTGAAACGCGCACCGCTGAGGTGTTCGTTCACCAGACGCCTCTCGTGCGGCTGGAGATTCTCGTTTGACCTGAGTTTGTTGTAAATGTGGACCAGACATTCATAGCTATAAATCGGACGGTCCTTATGCTGTCGAGATAGGTTGATATTGGCCGGCTCATCCCGGCGGAACATCTGTACTAATACCTTACTATTCACACCCCACGGACCTGCAAGCGCCAGGCGGAAGAACAGGTCCAGGTCCTCATGTATTGTCAGTCTCTCATCGAACAAGCCCACGTCAAAGAGGGCCTTGCGTCTGCCAAGATAGTTTGAGCTAAAACAAAACTGATATTTCAATTGCTCAATCAGAGGCCTTTCGATAGTCCATGAGTCTTTACCTTCCCGTAGGTTGCCTCGGAGTTCAAATAGACGGACCTCTCTGCCGTCGGGCATGATGAAGGCAAGATTGGTAAAGTGCGCAACGAGACGCGGCTCGCGCGCGATTTCCTCCATTTGAACAGCAAGTCTCTCTGGCAGCCATTCATCGTCAGAATCAAGGAGCGCAATCCACTCACCAGTTGCCTGTTGGATGCCCAGATTCCTCGCGGCACTTACACCGGCCCTTTCCTGATAGAAGTACCGGGTTTTATTTGAATATGCTCTCAACACCTCTTGCGTGTTGTCGGTAGAGCTGTCCACGACGATGATTTCATAGTCGCGGTACGTCTGAGCCAGTACACTGTCAATCGCTTTCGTGACGTACCGTGCGCGGTTATAGCTTGGGATTATTACACTGACTTGCGGCATATAGATTCCACAGCATCAAGAAACTTTTCGGCCACGGCAGGCGGACTAATATGACGAACAAACACCTCTGGCGGATTAAATCTCGTAAGCTCACCGTTCACGAACGCCTTATAGAAATCACCGATTGCTGCAGCAATTCCGCCTTCGTCATTAAGGTCCACTCTGCGAATCCCACCTTGTTGGGCCAGGTCCGCAACTACCCCGCGAGCCGGGCTCAACGCAAGAACGGGCTTTCCCGCCGCGATGTAATCCGCCAACGAATGTAATTAGCAATTGCAGCAATTAGATTTAATGAACGCTTCAGCTTCATAGAAAATATTCTTTCCAACCGTATGTATTTAGAACGTTACTTTGGGCATGTGTAAGTTTCGACTGGTAGTTCGATATCTGCCCATATATTTCGACCAATTGTCTGTCTCGTTTGTTAATATCGTAAACGCTCTCAACATAGGCACGTGTGTTGTTATTTTGAAAGTCCCGCCTCCGCTCACATTTGAGGAATAAAAAACAATTTACTTACCTAACGGGTGCTTCCATGTTTTTCCTCAATATACGCCTGTGAAGCCTCTCGTCTTTCTTTCAACATTTCTGGGCTCATTATATTGGCATAACTGCCCTGACCAAAATGGTGGATATAGCTATTCTGCGTCCAAATGATACGAAAGCCTGTTTTGGATAGTCTTTTACATAGCTCAATCTCATTTCCATAATCTGGCAGTTTAGTATCAAAACCTCCGAATTCTTCCCAAATTGCTCGCCGGATAAAGAAAGCAAAACCGTCCACCGAAGGTAAATCGACCCAAAGTCTTGGCTGTTGCTTCGAAATATATTTTTCTGCAAAGGCGTATATCTGGCTGTTTGACCAACAATGCCGGCAATAATCTGCTCTACGAACGGTTTGCTTTGTTGACGCACAACTTGTAGTGGGCCCTGTAACTGCGATTCGTGGGTCCGAATCGAACGCTTCTTTAGCACCACGCCAACTCCGTGGGGTAACCACGGTATCCGAGTTTAAAAAACATAGATATGGCTTGGTGGCAAAGCGGCTACCCGCCTCACAAGTACGACTGTGCCCCAGAGCCTTACTGTGCTTGAACACTTTCCAACCATTGCGCCGCTCATAATCTTGAATTAAATCGACTGTTTCCCGAAGCCGTGATGCATCATCAACCAGAATAATCTCAGCATTGGCACCATACTTCTCAATGCTCTCAAGGCATCTCCGTGTAACCTCCGGCGAATCATGAATAGCAACGACCACGGAAATATCCTTGCTTGCCTCTACTTCTTCTTCCGGCTGCTCGATTGTAGTGCAACGAGCAAGCCCGATACTCAACAGCTTGGCACGTATGGGCCGATACCATTTCTTAATCGATTCTGGAACAAGCCTTCTTATCATTAGCTAGACTCCAAGGATCTTTGTCAAACTGTAAAGCCCTGCAGAGATAATTGCTCTGATATTATGAGTATTCCAACTCATCAATGATCGACAGGATTCAGAATCGAGCGTAGTGAGTCCGCTGGAGGCGTTGTTAGGCTATTCTCTCATAAACAATATTATAGTAGCTTCCACCTTTGACCCGCTCTGCGAACTTATGGCGTACAATTTCTTTATAACCGTGACGTGTTAGAAACAGATCTATGTCACTAAGTTTACAACATCCCGCGTAGGATTCAAAGTCTGGTATCTCGACCTTAATATAATCAAATTTATGCAAAATGGGAACTGCCCCCTTCAAAACGAGCAACTCAGACCCTTGCGTATCCACAATCAATGCATCATATTCACTGACGTCGATTTGTTCTCTCTTGAGTAGAGACGCTAGAGTCATGCTCCGAAGCACGATCGTCTTTACATAGACCACCTGAGGCCAGATATCCGTGTGCCATTTGAAATCCAGAATCGATGATGATTCCCCGTCGTTATTCGATATGTGAAACTTGTATTCTGCGCTATCTCGGTCGGTAACCAAGTATTCAAGAGCACGCTGCCGGGGGTAGCTTTTGAGGTTAGCCTTTAACGTTTTGAAGACTTCGGGGATCGGTTCAATCCAAATTACACGCAATCCATATTTTTCATATAGGTCTCTCTCCTGCCCTGTGTTGGCTCCGACATGAATCACACCCGATACCTTCCGGAGGAATCTATCGGGTTCTCGCCTCAGCAATGATCTCATCCAACGCAACAACTCTCGAATTGTAAGAATCCTCACAACGATTTTCACCCATCTTTCTACGAAGGTCTAACAGCATTAAGCATCTCACTGCGGGATTATATGTCTTGAGCGAAATATCCGGTTACAAAAGTGAATCGTTCGTTGCCACCTATTGAGGTATCGTTCGGATTTCAGGAGAAAATATTGTATATACCCCAGACGGTTTCTAACTAACCAGGGGTAATCGGAATTAAATATATGATCTATGTGGGAATCTGAAACTCCACCACCTTCGTAGTCGGCGATAAGCTTCTCCACATGTATTTTTTTTATAGTCCGATCACCAAAACATTTCATGTTGAAGGCCCAATCGGATGAACATATATATTCTGTCTCAAATTTTCCCAGAGCTCGAAAAATCTTTTCTTCATAAAAGATAGCTTGTTGGCAGATGTTCCTCTTCCTAAGTTTTCCACTAGTGAATGGGCCATCATATACGACCGACTTGCTCCGCCAAAACACGTTACCATAAACGAAAGTCATTCCCGATGATGGGACAACTCTCTCTATTTCAGCGAGAATATTAGGCCGGAGGATGTCACCGGCCCCTAAAAAGTATAAAAAACGACCACGGGCCAATTCGATTCCTTTGTTCATGGCATCATAAATCCCAGAGTCCGGTTCGGAGATAAATCTAATGCGAAAGTCTTTGTCGTAGGATCGTATGATGTCAATGGTGCTATCAGTTGAGGCTCCATCGATGAGAATGCACTCGAAATCGGAAAAGCTCTGAGAAAGAACCGAATCGATTGTAGATCGAAGTTTCAAGCCCGAATTATATGTCGGAGCAATAATGCTAAAAAAAGGGTCGCGCATGGGAATCAGAGAATATATATGTTAAATGGCACTACGTCTTATTGGAAATGCGAGTTCACAGAAAGCGTATTGCTTTCTCGGAAAATGATAGACGCCGATTACAAACGGCCAACCAACTTTACCATTTAGAGGAGGTGATAGTTCTTTCGAATCTGGATAACGCATAGGAGAGACTCCAAAAGCATATTGGTCGTCGAGTCCTCAGGATCCCGATTTCAGCACTACCAGTATGTGATCTCGCCAAAGGTGAGTCATAGGCGGTAAAGACCACTGGCTCACCTTATTAAATGGATAAATTGAGCACATCAAATTCTGCAACAATGGATATTTGTGAACATGTTCTACTGTCCAGAAGGCTAAGCATTTCGCAAACTGTTCCCACCGCTCAAAGCTCGATCCCCCGAAGTGCGAGAACCTTTTCAACAGAACCAAATTTAGGTTAAGTTGATTGGCTACCCAACGGAACCATCGAGGATTAAAAAAACTAACATGTTCGGAGAAGTAGTAATAATAGTCACGCCGCATAAGACGCCACGGCAGAACATCTGTGTTTCCTGTGGATAAGATCAAGGTACCCCCTGGCAATAATAGTGTGAGCAGTCTCTGCAACGAAACGAATGGATAAGGCAAGTGCTCGATTACGTCGAGGAGAGTAATGGCATGGAATCCGAGGCGCTCGCTTTCAATTTCCTCAATGAGCTCGCCTATCAAAGTTATTCCGCGCTGCCGAGCGACTTGACGAGCTGATTCTGAATGTTCTATCCCGAATTTCTGATAATTTGCTGGGAGCATCGCTAGAAAATCTCCTCGGAAGCACCCCACATCCAGAATAGATCCTGAAGGTAACATCTTGCGTATAACACTCGCTGCAAGGTTAAAGTCAGTACGTGGTTCGCTGTAGTTCCAAAGAATAGCAGGAAGTTCACCATAGTTCTTTGCCAAATCCAATGGTGAGAGATAAGGGCGCCGGAATAAAAGACCACATATTGGGCATTCGTATATATTCCCCGGGTCAGTCAAACGAATAATACCGCTGTTTATCCTCAACCGGCCTATATGATTGGTTAAATTTTCGCCACACGCCGGACATGGCAATGGCGAATTATTCACTGTGCCTTCGGCACATGTAGTGTTGCAGAAACGCATCGGAAGCCCCTTCGTGCCATCATCGGCACTGCAAAAAGTGATTTGGTGGAGGAGAGGAACAGAAAAGATTTAATCACAATGATCATATTCCAAATAAAGAAACGCGTCCAATCGCAGTTTTCAGTCTTTGCGTAAGCTCTTGTAAATCCGATCTGTCTTTCTCTTGAAGTCCTACAAAATAGATCAACAATACATTACATACACACCCCAAGATTGTGTATGTGCCGAGTTCGGCCCAGGTAGATGGGCACTTGACCGCTCTTAGTGCGAGTAATAATATTCCACTAAAAAAGCCAGGGATGGCTCCGGGCACTGCTGTTTCTGAAAGCCACCTTTTGATCTTGATACCAGTAGTCCTAAATGCTAATGGATACATCAGTACCGGCACTCCAATAACATCAGTGACTAAAGAACCCAAAGCTGATCCTATAGCCCCAAACTTACACCAACCTACAAAATATATAGTCAGAAGGATGTTGAAGGATTGCATAACTATAGTGCGCCTAACATAGGGTCCAAGATCGGCCTTAGCGTAAACTACTAAAGAAAGCATAATATGTCCAAACCAAACAGGCACAGTAGTAAGGAGGAATATAATTACGAAAGCAGCATCCAAATACTCACTTCCGGCATAAAGTTTGATAATTTCACGACTGAAAATAACCAGAGGTAGAATCACGAAGAAGGAGACCCATAATGTATATCGCCCCACTTGCAAGTATATATTATTTAAACGCTCGTGATTGCCAACCACGTATAGGGCTGTAACCACAGGTTGCATTGGACTGGTAATGAAAGAAATGGTTCGTTCAAACTGCCGGACAGCGAGACTCCCCAAGTAAAAGCAAGATACATCAAGGCTCGTAGCCAGTTTATTCAGAATTAACGGATTAGATGCTTTCACGATTGCGTCTGCCAGCCCGCCTACAAAATTCCAGGTCCCGAATGTGAGCAATGGGAGTAGCAATCTCCACTGCACATTACTCACTTGGATCTTCAGAGCTGGTATTAGGCGGCGAGAAATTGTCAAAGACATAGGGAGAATACAAAACTCGGCAAAAACGGATGCTACCACCACCCACAAAACCCGTGTGCTGACTCCGAACAACAACACAAAAAGTGTACCTATACGTATAAAGTTTTTGAGCAATTGTAGACAGTTCTGTAAAACGAATCTCTGTTTAACGTATAACCCAACCCCTAATGGCGAAAGGGGAAGCTGGATGACAAAAGAAGTCATAAGCAGTCCCATCATTAGTCGACCATCCCAAAGGTATTCCGGAGCAATCGTCAAAACCCGGTCGATATACCATGCAAGCGCCCATCCTATAATCAATAGTAGCAAGCTCGCCGTGGTCAGGATCGGGGTCATAGTTGAAACGATTTGCGTGACTCTCTGGTCATCCCCCTTCGCATAAGCCTCCAGAATGTACCGCCCAAGTCCTGAAGTTAAGACTGTCGTCAGTAATGGCACGAAGACCATAACAGACATAACGACAGGGTAGAGGCTGTATTCATCGGGACTAATACGATGTAGTAAGTACTGCTGAAGCCAGACAAGAACAGAAATGTCCAACAAATACAGGACAGCCGAACTTGCAGCGTTCATTAAAACCAGACGCTTACTTATTTCGACCTTAGCGGTCATCCAGTGGTCTGCTCCCCTTTTACATGCCTACCCGTGTTCACGCACCAACAAATCGAAGGCCACGCTGAACCCCGTCTGGGAGAAAACCTCCAAAACAGACATCGCCAAAAGGGCTATTCCGAACAGGCCGAAGTCCGAAGGAGCCAGAAATCTTGCCAGAATGACTGTGCGGATGAAGCCAAAGAGGTAATTGGCAACTCGTAATGCAAAAACCCACAGTCCGCTGCGAACCACACGCGTCTTCAGCGGCATTACTGTACTGGGAGCATTAGAATAATCAATCTGGAGCAATTCTTCTGCCAAAATACACCTTTCTTGTACCATAAAAAAATGTGGATTAAAGCAGGCCTTAGAACAGGCTCTTGTTATCTGAGAAATTTACTACCGATATACTCCGTCCCCGTCGGCTGCATCGAAGAAATCAATGTAACCTTCTTTAACAACACAAATTAAGATGCTATTCCGACGCCGTTTTTCACCGGCATCGGTTTGGTCTATTTCAGAACACTATCTTTGACGTTGCTATATTCAGCCGCCCGCACCTTGCCGTTCTGGTCCGGCAGATAATCCAAAACCAAATCCGTTACATCCTTTGCCATCGTCCGGACGAAATTCTCCAGCACCGAGCTTATCTGAACCTGTGCCACATATCGAGCCGGGTCGCCGGCGATATTAGGCCTTCGACCAAGTGGGCCGGAAAAGTCCTTTTCGTCAGCGGTAACTTGACCGTTCAGGATATAAAAGTTCAAGACCACTGTCCGGTTGTGCATCGGAGCAGGCTTATGGAAGCGATGTATTAAACAGGGTATTTGTCGGCCGGCTCGTGTGACAAACTGCAAGGTTTCGGTACCATCATGTATCCAGCCATATCCGGGATAGCACACTCCAGGCCGATGACCCAGTAAGCCTCCGGGTCTGGATGAGCAATATACGATATAAACATCCGCCCAGGCCTTCGTCGCAGAATCAATATATCGTCGGCTCAAAAAATCGTCCGCAAAGTTCTCCTCCATATATTCCTTAGCGATACTGGGAATGGGCAAATCGCTGCCGGCCCAACTGCCGATTTGCGCAGGGAAAGAACTCAGAGGTGCAGGAAGAACTATGGGAGTATCAATAATGCGCCTCAAGCCGGATGCCAGAACGCGGTAAGTTACGCCGGCTGTTATCAACAGCAGAACAGCCAAAACCCAAACGAACCATAGCGGCGTTTTACCTGGTGCCGTTCGCATCGAGTAAGAAACTTTGGCTGCTCTTGCCAAATAGTTATGCCCAATCGGATACATCGAAGAGTATAACCTTAAAGTAGTACTCTAAAGCTAAAAAATAATGCTCCTCCTGAGACAACGATATACCGCTCTCCGTTGGAAGAAATCCCGGGATGCCTCCTCCATAAGGGCACCAACTATAAAAATTTATTATACTTTGCTGATGTTATTTTCGTCAAGGTTGTATTTCGACATAAAGAAAAATGCGACAAATCCACGGACAAGCTCTAATAATGGCCAAAAATCAGCTAAAAATGCACCTTTTTTCTGTTTTTTGGCTATGAAGGCAACTTTATCGGTTCTGAAAAATCCGTTCATTTTCAAAGATTCAGCTCAGTCCAACACAGACGACAGAGAACAAATGACAGAGGACAGATGACAAACTCCGACTTCTGACTTCTGACAACGTTGAATCATCCCCAGTTTTGCAATAAGATTTCATTTCTTAAATCCCTCAACAGGTAGTTCAGTGATGGCATAGTCCTGTGCAACATTACTCGCCCAATTGTAAAAAAGCTGCATTCCCCAACACGGT
>Ga0315314_1000521_pt1 | contig 41775 bp, 39 predicted proteins | sample TDP9_MG_FD_203631 | JGI IMG/M metagenome (GOLD analysis project Ga0315314, IMG submission 203631) | Freshwater sediment microbial communities from Lake Towuti, South Sulawesi, Indonesia - TDP9 | ecosystem: Environmental > Aquatic > Freshwater > Lake > Sediment | place: Indonesia: South Sulawesi... | reverse complement strand
GTATGCGCGCGAATTGGCTGGGAGAGATTTGCACCCTATTCACTGCGAGACATCACCCACAAATCCCTCTCTTTTCTTGCACTTGAGTGCGGAAAGCCGGTTTTCAGTGTTTGAGCAATAAGCTGCCCATTCTCTCTTGAATTGTGGTTTCACGTAGCAATTATCTGGTCAACATTTAGGTTCAAAACAATTTCTGCGATGTCGCTGGCGTATTCCGCGGTTCTGCGTATGCTTTCTAATATCATTCTTACAGTTGACATCCCACCGACTCCCTTCTTAGCGAGGGCTCTGACCGTTGTGTTTTCCATCGTCACGATTGCCTCTGCCTTGGAAACCACGCTATCAGCCAAAGTATAGTCTTTTGTATACAGTGATCGTGTTGCATCATCAAATACAGACCTTGCAAAAGAGTCCATTTCAGATATTTTCTGAAGAACCGACTCGTTGACCCTCTCGTCCAGTTCTAGGACACTTTCTGCGACTTTCGTGGCATGATCAGCTATTCTTTCTACCGACTTCACGATCACACGATAGCCTAGACAATCCCTCTGATTGGAAAGCCCTATGTTCTTTAGACCTGCATCACTTTGCACAGCTGCTTTTAGCTGCCGAATAATGTAAAGACTGAAACGATCCACTTCATCATCCAGTGCAACCACCTCTTTCGCAAGAGCTTTGTCCATGTTCTGCAGGGCCTTGATTGCGTCTTCATGCATTGAACTGGCGATGAGACACATTCGCCTCAGAGCGTTTTCGACTGACAACTCTGGGTAGCTGAGTAAGATTTGCAGTTTCATTTCGTCGGGCGATTCTGAGAGTATTTCAGTGCCTACGAGTTTTCTTCTGGTCAGGTCTTTGACTAGGTTTCTCTGCAGAGACGTTATGCGTTCGCCTTTTGTTTTGATTGTAATCACGTTGTAGCCGACTAAGTAAAGAGCCACGATTTTCCGTGCTATCGTGTTTGGGTCGTCTTTCTGAAATATCGTAATGCTGGCTTCTCCAAGTTTAGTTTGCTTAGCCAGTTCTTTTGGGGTGAGGAGAAGTGATGCTTCGCTCTGCTTTGAGACAACGATTTGGCTCCCTGCTTTGAGGTTCATGCTCGTTACCCATTTTTTTGGCAAAGATACGGTGTAGGTCGATTTGCCTGTCAACTGGATTTTTCTTGTCTCTTCGCTGGATCCTGTATTGGATGTTTGTTCTTCCAACAGGGGGTCACTTTCTATATAGTGGATTTCTATCTATATTCTTTACTTGCACAAGGTATATAGATATTTCCGTTTCTATGTAAACAAGAAAAAGGTGAAAAACATGAACTATAAAACCGTCGCTATCATCGAAGCAGTTGCGTTGGTAGCAATCATTATCGGCTTTGTATACTATGGTTTCTCCTCGACTCAGCAAACAATAACACTAAGCGGAGCTGGAGCAACATTCCCAGCACCTTTGTATCAAAAATGGAGCGAAGAATTCCACGATTTGACGGGCGCACAAATAAACTATGAGGGCATAGGCAGCGGCGCAGGAGTAAAGCAATTCACAAATAAGACAGTCGACTTTGGCGCAAGTGATCCGCCTATGAAAGATTCAGAATTTGCCGCAGCACCGGGAACACTGCACTTGCCCATGACCATCGGCGGTGTTGTGGTCATCTACAATATTCCAAATATGCAGACAAAACTGAACTTTACAGGCGAAGTCATCGCCGATATTTTCAGGCTCGACATAACACGCTGGAACGACCCAAGGCTCACAGCGATTAACCCGGGTGCTAATCTTCCTGACCAACCAATCTATGTTGTTCACAGATCTGACTCGAGCGGCACAACAAAGGTGTTTACCAGTTTCCTTTCTGACGAAAACGAAGCATGGAAGTCGACTTATGGAGCAAGCAATGTTATTAATTGGCCGACGGGGACCTATGGTGGTCCGGGAAACTCTGGCGTGGCGCAACAAGTACAGCTTAACCAGCACTCAATCGGATACGTCGAACTCAACTACGCAACACAAAACAGCATTCCTTACGGCAAAATGCTTAACCCCGCGATAGGCGAATTCGTCGATGCCACATTTGACACATTGAAAGCAGCAGCAAACTCAATTCCCGACTTACCCGCGGGAGATCAGAGCTGGGCCAGCGTTGGAGCTTATTTCAAGAGACCAAGTAGTGGCTACCCCATAACGAGCTTCTCATACATCCTCGTTTACAAAGAACTGAACGTTGTACCGGGCATGACTCAAGAGAAAGCGAAGACTCTAGCTTGGTTCTTATGGTGGGCAGTTCACGATGGCCAAAGCTACTCGGCTGCAAAGTCTTACGTTCCATTGCCGGATGCGGTGGTAACACACAATGAGGCAACGCTTCGCATGATAACTTTCAACGGGCAGCAAGTCCACAGCTGGTCATAGCAACAGGAACGATAAACAATGAAAAGCGACCAAAAAATCCCGAAATTTCTTTCTCTTTTACAATCAAAACTCAAGACTTCCCCTAGGGAAATTTACAGTTATATGCGCACGCATAAGTTTCAAATGTTGACTGCATCAATCGCATGCAACATTTTTGTTATTTTGGGCGCGATGGTTTACAAGATGGTTACTCAGTCTTGGTTATCAATCGAAACTTATGGGCTAGGTTTTTTGTGGGGCAGAGTTTGGGAACCTAATCCGCCAACACCAGGTGCACTTCCTTCTTTTGGAGCGCTTCCTCTCATTTGGGGTACGCTTGTGACTTCTGGAATGGCGCTTCTTTTGGGGGTCCCGATAAGTTTAGGCATAGGTCTGGCACTGTCAGAATTTTCTCCCAAACGTTTCAACTACACTGTCTCATTTTTCGTAGAATTGTTAGCTGCTATTCCAAGCGTCATCTATGGACTCTGGGGAATTTTCATTCTAATCCCGTTTCTTCAACAGTACGTCTACCCTTCACTCCAAGCAGTGTTAGGCTTCATTCCCCTTTTCCAAGGCACAATACATGGCCCCAGCGTGTTAACTGCAGGCGTTGTTCTGGCAATAATGATTATTCCCACAGTGGCGTCGATTTCAAGAGATGTTTTCTCGGCAGTCCCAAATGCTCAAAGAGAAGCCATAATCGCCTTAGGAGCCACAAGGTGGGAAACATCAAAAGTAGTTTTCAAATATGCCCGTTCTGGAGTGATTGGCGCGATAATCCTGGGGTTAGGGAGAGCGGTGGGCGAAACGATGGCTGTGACAATGGTTATCGGTAACTCGTTTAACTTGTTTTCTTCACTCTTCGATCCGGGCTACACGCTGTCATCGATTATAGCGAACGAGTTTAGGGAAGCAAGTTCTCCGCCAGTCTATGTTTCTGCATTGATCGAGGTAGGAGTTGTGCTTTTTGTGCTAGCGTTGGTCATAAATGCCTTTGCTAGGTTGACTATTTGGCGAACGTTGAAAAACGTTAGAGGTGCGGAAGCGGTTTAACATGAACAAGTACGCTATCAGAAGAGTCAAAGATCGTATGATGATATCGCTTTGTTACGTGGCTCTCATTATCGCGCTCATTCCGCTGGCGAGTATTATTGCGGAGACGATGATGAGGGGTGTGCCCGTGATAAATTTGGGCTTTCTTCTTGAGCGAATCCCCCCTCTAGGTCAAGCTGGCGGCGGTATCGGTCCTGCTATTCAAGGCACGCTTATTATCGTAGGACTTGCTTCACTCATTGGAGTTCCGATTGGGGTAGTCTCTGGAATATACTTGGCAGAGTTCCGTGAATCGAAACTTGCGTTGGCTGCTAGGTTTCTGAATGATGTTTTAGCCAATATGCCTTCCATAGTCATAGGTATCTTCTGCTGGACACTGATTGTGGTCGTAATAGGCTGGTCTGTAATAGCAGGAGCAGTGGCTTTGGCCATAATGATGATTCCAATAGTCGCGAGAACAACCGAAGAATCCATGAAACTGGTTCCATCGTCTATAAGGGAAGCCGCGATCGCTCTGGGGATACCACAATGGAAAGCCACAGTGACTGTAGTCTTAAGTGGAGCAAAGAGAGGCATCGCCACCGGAATCCTGCTTTCAATTGCCAGAATCACTGGAGAAACAGCACCGCTGCTTCTGACAGTACTTGGTAGCAGGTTCTGGTTTAGTGGGTTCACCGAGCCAGCTGCGGCTATGCCCTTGGCGATATTCAATTTTTCGCAATCCGCATTCAGCACAATAGACTGGCCCAAAGCGTGGGGGGCATCCTTAATTCTGATATTTTTAATTCTTGGAATCAACGTTGTGGTGAGGTATTACACTAGAGAAAAATACGGATAGTTAAGCTGATGAGTTACAGAATTGAAATAGAGAAATTGAGTGCTTGGTTCGGTAAGAAGCAGGTTCTGAAAGGCATCAGCATGAAAATACTGGAGAATGCAGTTACGGCGATCATCGGACCTTCAGGCTGTGGCAAGACAACACTAATAAGATGCGTCAACAGAATGCACGAGATAGTTCCAAAGGCACGCGTGTCCGGCAGAGTGCTTCTTGATGCAGAGGATATCTATGGAAAGGGTGTCGATCCTGTCACGATAAGAAGAAGGATCGGTATGATTTTTCAGAAGCCCAACCCGTTTCCCATGATGTCGATATATGATAATGTGGCTGCCGGTCTAAAGTTGAACGGGATGAATGACAAGTCCGCACTTGATGAAATTGTGGAAAATAGCATAAGAATGGCAGACCTATGGGATGAAGTCAAAGACGACCTGAAAAAATCTGGTGCAAGCCTTTCGGGAGGACAACAACAGAGACTGTGTATAGCCAGAGCCCTTGCAGTTAAGCCTGAGATTATATTAATGGACGAGCCATGCTCAGCACTAGATCCAATTGCTACGGCGAAGATTGAGGAGTTGATAAGGTCGCTTGCCAGAGATTTCACCGTTGTTATCGTCACGCATAATATGCAGGAGGCGGCAAGGGTTTCAGATTTTACTGCTTTTCTTTACTTGGGAGAATTGATAGAATACGGAGCGACCAAGGATATTTTTGAGAATCCAAAGAACGAACTGACAGAGAAATACATAACTGGAGAGTTTGGATAGGTGAGAAGCAAATGAAGCGCCTAATCGATCAAGGCTTGGAGCAGTTAGCAAATATGTTGTTTCGGATGGGTGAGTTAGCATACAAGACAATTTCATTGTCTCTCAAGAACTACATCGAAAGCGCAGACGGCTACGCCCAGGTGAGAGAGCAATCTGATTTGCTGGTAGTTATGTCAGAAGAAGCGGAAGACAAAGCCTCAGAACTTATCGCTAGATTCCAGCCAATGGCATCAGACTTGCGGATTCTGAAATCCTACATGAAGATAGCCTACGACTTTGCCCGTTATGGAAGGTATGCGTACGACATTTCGCAGATCTATGAGAGACTTGGAGGACTAACAACTTGCGAAGATTGGCTTAAAGAGGTAATTGGAGAAATGAGTGGAACGGTGCTGATGATGGTTCGTACGAGCTTAGACTCGCTCAAAAGCCACGACACTGAACTGGCGAAGACGCTTTCTGATATAGAAAAGCAAGTTGACGTGATGTATGTCCGGTATCTTGATATGCTCATTGAAAAGGCGCCTGCCACGAACAAGTGCACAATCTCGAGTGTGCTCGTTATAAGGTATCTTGAAAGAATCGCTGATCACGCAACCTACATTGGCGAGTCGGTTGTTTATCTCGCCACAGGGGAAAAGATTACGTTAAGATGACGCTCACAAAAATTGAGGAGAGGTGAAAAAGAATGGCTAAGAAAAGCTACTCATGGTTTGAAAGTCGTCGCAAAACCAACGTGCTGAACCTTGCTCAAGAACAGATTATAAAAGCACTCGACACCGTTACCCTGCTGCACAAAGCTATTAGGAGCGCTTCTATGGGACAGAAAGACGACGCCAAGAACTTTCTGGAAAAACTTTCAAAAGAAGAAGAGGAAGTGGACAACCTACGCAAATCTGTGTTCAAAGAGTTGACAAACGTTGCCTTGTCAACTGAGTTTCGAGAGGACTTGATGCACCTTGTGAAACGTCTCGATGTCATGGCAGACCATGTGAAAGACTCTGCGAGAAGCGTGTTAGTCCTTCTGGGAGCGAATGTTCCAGACGAAATCTGGAAGATGAACCTCGATGTTGCTGAGACTCTGGTCCAAATTGCCACTACTCTGAGCAGCAGTATTGAAAACCTTGGAACGGATCCTGTTAGAGCAAAGGAAATTGCTAAGAAAGTGGATGGCATAGAGGGGCAGATCGATAAGGACTATCTGGAGACAAAAAAACTGTTTATAAAATACGGTCGAGAAGTCGATGCTGGCACGCTTCTTCTACTTGACAATCTCATAGAGTTTATGGAACAGGCTGCAGACATGTGCGCAGACACGGCGGACTACATCTCAGTGTTAGCAGGCGAGGAATGAAACCATAGGGAATGATGGCGTCTATGAAGCGTATATTATTCGTCTGTGTGGAAAACGCTGGAAGGAGCCAGACGGCTGAGGCTTTCGCAAATCTCTATGGAAAAGGGAAACTAGTCGCATCGAGCGCTGGTGTAATGCTGGCAGACAGAGTAAACCCATTGGTGGTCGAGGTTATGAAAGAGAAAGGAATCGACATATCCGAAAACAAACCAAAACTCCTCACCACCAAAATGGCACAGGAGGCTGATCAGATAATAACAATGGGATGTAGTGTCGAGAAATTTTGTCCAGCACCACTTTTGAAAAACGTGATAGACTGGGGGCTAGAAGACCCAAAAGGCAAGTCTATAGAAACTGTTCAAAAGATAAGAGACGACATAGAAACAAAAATTCTGAAATTGATTGCTGATGTAAAGTAGCAAAATTCACTCATGGAAAGTGGGAAAAAAAGAGTTAGGGTTTTTTGTTCAGATCGTGGCGTATCCACCAGAGTACGCCTATCGTTGCAGGGATTGCGAATATGGCAACTATCCAGATCAGTATTGTGATCATCGAGTCTACGACATAGTCTAGAGTATATGCTGATATAGCAACGTTCCAGTTTCCGTCAACGTAGACTTTTATGGCGAATGCAATGAATAGTAGTGGCGAGATTGCTCCTCCTGCATCTCTTGACCGTGAACCTCTGCCAAAGGGGTGAAATTCCTTTTCCTCGGCTGGCAGTCTCTTCCACCATTGCCAACCTAATACTGCACCCACAGCTACAGGGATTCCGATTAGGACGAGTTCCCAGAAGATCAAGTTCAAGATGAACATGACTACGTTGTTCATTGTCCACAGATTCAATGTTGAAGGCACCAGATCTGTGGATTGGGCGTTTCCTGCGAACCACCAAAAGACGTAAACTGCGCCTGCCACAGCCAAAGCAACTGCTACTGCAAATACTGCAACTGCGCTCCAGTGCTTTCTAATGAACGGTTTCCAGTATGAATCTTTTTCCATTTCAATTTCCTCTGTCATTATATCTCTCCCTTTCTGGTCGTTATATTCATTTGCGTTTTAGGCTAGGAGTTCTCATTTGGGTGTGGAGTGTATTGTTGAAGTTGTCGAGATTTCATGGTGAATAATCCCGTTGTTGCGAATATCCAAGCGACAAAAATCAGCATAAAACCGACGAGAACGATTGGATTAGTTGAAAGGTGGGCCGGGAGAGATTTGGACTCTCGACCTTTCGGTTATCAGCCGAACGCTCTAACCATGCTGAGCTACCGGCCCTCGGGTGTTTGTGTGCAAGTTACAAAATTATTATCGGGCTTATTATAAGCATTTTCAATGAATTCTGCTTTTGGGCAGGCTCTGGAAGAACCATTTCTTCTTTTTCATCTTCTTCGCATAGTCCCAATCGTGCAGAATCTTGACTGCCTCATTAGCAACTTTTATACAGTTGTCCTCGCCTGCATGAGGCTTGAACTCGTCCGTGACCCGGTTAGCGTACACGGCACACACAGAACCCGCTCTCAACCCGAAAACGCTGCAGAGCACAAAGAGCGTGGCGGTCTCCATCTCAAAATTCAAGACATTAGCCCTCTGCAAAGTAGCGATGAGATTTCCACGTTCCGGATTCTGAAAGCCCTCATGACCGTGTCTGGCTTGCCCGGCAAAGAAGTCGTTAGAAGTCGCTGTTAAGCCCACATGATAGTTCACGTTCTGGGTTTCGGCTGCTTCAATCAGCGCCAACAAAACCTCATAATTCGCCACGGCGGGGTACTCGGGCATGATGTAGTTGTTGCTCGTGCCGTCTAAACGAACCGCAGCCGAGGAGACGACTAAATCACCACACGCGATGTCTTTCTGCAACGCCCCACAGCTACCAACACGCATAAACGTTTCAACCCCAACGTTCGCCGCCTCGTTAACCACGATAGCCATAGCCGCGGGTCCGATGCCGCTGGAAATCGCTGAAACCCTAACGCCCTTGTAGACGCCTGTGGCGGACTTGAATTCTCGGTGGGAGGAGACTTCTTTGGCTCTACTCCAGTATTGGGCTATCTTGGAGATTCTTTGAGGGTCGCCGGGCACGAGCAGGTACGGTGCCAAGTCGCCGCGTTTGCAGTTAATGTGGTATTGCACGTGTCTGGGCATCTTGTGCATGAAGCTCACGCTCGTTAAGTTATAGAGTATTGTGAAGCTGGTTTAATTAATTAAGCTTAAAATATCCAGTACGCTAAGAATGGTAAGGTTTGACAGAGGTGCAGATTGAATGGAGAAATGGTTTGCGATAAGACGAAAGTCGAAGGTACTGGAACTCGCTGACAGACAAATGACCCTCGCCATCGACACGGTCATGGACCTACAGAAAACCATCCGTGCAGGGTTGGAGGGAAACAAGAAAGCCGCAAGAGAACACATCGCGCATCTTTCGCTCATGGAGCACGAGATCGACGAGCTGCGGAGAACGATATTCGAAGAGCTGACCCGAGGCAGCATGGCGTCAAAAGACAGAGAGGACATCATGCACTTGGTGAAACGGCTGGACGAGATGGCAGACCACGTTAAGGACGCGGCGAGAAACGCTGATTTACTGTTAGACTCAAACATTCCTAAAGTGTTCTGGGAAAAACTGGCGAGTATATCAAGTCTGCTGGTCAATTGCGCTGCTACGCTACGTAAGTCTATAGAGATTTTAGGGACAAACCCCGCCCAGGCAACGAAACTTGCGATGGAGATTGACAAGACCGAAGGCATGGTGGACGAGGAATACCTGAAAACAAAAGGAATGTTTCTCGCACATGTGCAGGAAATTGACGCTGCTTCGTTTCTCTTCCTCAGAGACATGCTGGAAGAACTGGAGCACGTTGCGGACTCTTGCGACGACACTGGTGATTACGTGAGGATTCTCGCGGTTGCGCGGGAGTACGAATGAATGAACGAGCCTGGAACCAAAGATTTGTAAAACAGCAGAAATTAGCGACAGTTTCCAGAAAGACACGTTAGTGGAAGGCTATGGGTAAGCGAGCCAAAATAATAAAATCTCTCGACGAAATCTCCTCGAATTCTATCCTACGGTCTGGCTTGTACCTGTTAACAATCTTCTTCTTCGTAGCGATAATCTTGGTTCCCACCGTCTTAGGAATAGCTTCGAAGTGGAATCTTCTTTCGACGGTTGTTAACAACTCTGCCTTACTAGCGAGAGCTTCAAGCGCTGTGGGTGCTTCATTTTTTGTTGCAGGGCTCGTTTCCGTAATCGACCTCGCCGCTGGAGTGCCGACGGCATGGTTTATTGCCCGAGGCAAGTCGCGGTGGCTGAACGTTCTGGACACGCTTTGCGACTTGCCCTTCATCATCCCAACCGTGGCGCTAGGCTATTCGTTGCTGCTTTTCTGGAACAGTCCCATGGGTGTTTCGGGCTTGTTTGAGAGTAGCTTGCTGTCGCCGGGTTGGCTTTTGGTTGTTCTGTTGCATTTCGTGTTTTCGTTCCCCGTGGTGGTGAGAGTTATGGTTGGTGCGTTGTTGGATTACAAGTATGTTTACGAGGAAGCGGCACGAACGCTGGGAGCACCACCTGTTACTGCCGAGCGGACGGTTACTTTTCCTATTCTGAAGCCGAGCTTGGTTGGCGCGTTCGTGTTGGCTTTCGCAAGGTCTCTCTCTGAAACAGGGGCGACAATCGTCGTCGCAGGGGCTTTCGAGAACGGCGCAATTTTTGTCTCGAACATGAACACTCCCGCAAATCAAGCACTTTATGGGCAGGGTCCGCTGGTTTTCGCAAGCCTGATGCTGTTGCTTATCGCCGTTGTTCTCTTTGGAGTAATTCAACTCTTCGGTTCTCGCTTGAAAATCCCGATTAAGCATATTTCACGCACTTTTGAGAAAAAAGCGAGTGGAAAAAACGTGGCCAGGGTACGAGATAGTGTAACGTTGTTCACTCTTTCCTTCTTGATATTACTTCCTGCGCTTTTTGTCGCTGCTACCGCAGTTCCTGCAGTGCTGGATGGCACATTGGGCAGTGCTCTAAGCGGCAGTGGTGATTGGGGGGTATATTGGCAGAGCCTTTTGTTGTCTTATTTTGTCGGGTTTGCAGCCACACTAGTTAACATCGTCGCAGGTTTGCCCATGGCTATTTTGATTGCGCGGAACAGGATGGGAAAACGTGTCTCGTCAGTTTTTGATGCGTTGGTAAACATTCCAATAATCGTTCCTTCAGTCGCCCTAGGGGTTTCTCTGCGGTTTTTCTGGGGAGCCTTTCCGTTTATTCCCCAACTTTTGCTGGTGATAATGGCGCACATTTCGATTACATATCCATACTTTGTAAAATCTATCGCCGCGGCTATCACCCGAGTTGATGTGGAGATTGAAAACGCTGCACGAATATTGGGCGCCAGACCCTTCGCCGTTTTCAGGACGATAATTATGCCCATGGTGAAGTACTCGTTTTTCGCGGGCGCGATAATCATGTTCACACGTAGCGTTAGCGAGACTGGTGCGACGGTTGCGGTGATAAACCCCGCCTCTCCTTTGCTGACTGTGCCAGTCTTGCTTGTCAGATGGATTAGACCTTTGCTGCCTTCTGGCTCATCTACTACGGTGGGCGTGTCCTCGGCTGTTGGGCTTGGTTGTGGTTTCCTGATTCTGTTTTCCATCCTGATTCTACTTGTTCTCAGGTTTGTGATGCGGGGGAGAGGAAGGTATTAAGATGTGTAACGTCACTAAGTTTCACTCCAAACTAAGAAACGGGAGGTGGCGATGATGCCAGACGTTAAGGTAGTCGGTGTTTCCAAAACTTTCGGAAATGGCAAAATCGTCGCAGTCGATGATGTTAGCTTAGAGGTTTACGACAAAGAATACTTCTCCTTACTCGGACCGAGCGGCTGCGGCAAAACCACATTGCTAAGGCTTATCGCTGGCTTGATTCCGATGGACAAGGGCGACATCTACATAGACAAGGTTCTCGTGAACAAGATGCCTCCCGAAGAAAGAGAAATCGGGTTCGTTTTCCAAACCTATGCCTTATTTCCGCACATGAACGTCTGGGACAACGTAACATATGGTCCACACATTAAGGCGTGGGAAGAAAAGAAAGCCTCCGCACTAGGACGAGAAACGCTGGAAATGGTGAAACTTTATGGGCGCTCTGACGCTTTTCCGAACGAATTAAGCGGCGGCATGATGCAAAGGGTTGCCGTTGCGAGGGCTTTAGCTGCGGGCGCGAAACTGTTGTTGCTAGACGAGCCGCTGGGCGCGTTGGACGCGAAGATTCGGAATGAACTGAGATACGACATCAGACGCCTCGTAAAAGACCTCGGACTCACAGCAATTCATGTTACTCACGACCAAGCCGAAGCCATGGCAATTTCTGACAGAATCGCAGTGATGCGGAAGGGACAGATTCTTCAAGTAGGCACTCCGCACGAGTTGTACATGAACCCGCAACACTTGTTCGTTGCCAACTTCATCGGCGAATCAAACTTTCTCGAAGGACACATCGAAGGCATGCAACAAGACTTTACGACCGTGAGACTCCGCGGAGACCTAACTGTGAGTGCTTGCAACGCCAAAACAAGAGAAAAAGACGAAAGAATCGTCCTCGTCGTCCGACCGGAAGCCTTCACCCTGCAGAAAGGCTGGAAGAAAACGGCTAACAGTGTTATGGGCACGATTAAGCGAGTGAGTTTCGAAGGAACCACTACGCGGTACGAGGTTTACCTGAAAACCGAAGACACAGTAATTGTTACAAGACCAAGTCTGGCGGAACAGCCTCTCACCGTCGGCGAAAAAGTAACCCTAAGCTTCGAACCAGAAAAGAGCCACATCTTCCCGTACCCGCTCAAGGGACTGCTGGAAGAACTGAAACCAGAATAGCACGAGCACCTTTGATTTCTCTAAACCGCACAGAAAAAGTAACAAATTAATAAGGCATGCATACTTTTTCCTTTTAGAACTTTAAGCAAAACAGTGAGTTCAATGAACAAAGTGGCTATTGTAAAGGGACCAAGAGAACACGAGACGGTTTACAAAGCGGTTGACTTGATCGGTGGTTTAAAAGATGTGCTCAAAGCCGCGCCTCGCGTATTGATAAAGGTCAACTTTATCTCGACAAAAACCTACGAAACCGGCGCCACGACTGACCCGCTCGTGGTTGAGGCTTTGGTGCGTAAGGCGAAGGAGTTTTCGGACCAAGTTTTCATCGTAGAATCCGACGCATCCACAACAAACGCAGACAAGGCGTGCAAAGCAACTGGCATGCTCGAAATGTGCGAGAAAAACGAGGTCAAATTCATCAACCTGCGAAGAGAAAAAGAAAAGGTCCAATTGACCGTTCCTAACCCAGAGGTCTTGCAGAAGATTACTGTGCCAAAAATCGTCGTGGACTCGGCGATAATAAACGCAGCAAAAATGAAGACCCACAGCGAAACGGGCGTCACCTTGGGTATGAAGAACCTGTTTGGACTACTGCCCACGAAACTCAAGTTTCAGTACCATCTCCGCAACATCAGCAAAGTCGTCGTCGACATTAATAGCGTCTTGAAACCCCGCCTAACAGTAATCGACGGCTTCTACGCCCTAGAAGGTCCGGGTCCAGTTTCTGGGAAGCCGGTTAAGTTGGATTTAATCATCGCCGGAAGAGACGTTGTTGCCGTTGACGCGACCGCTTGCCGTGTCATGGGCGTCGAGCCTTCTGAAATCTACCACGTTAGGCGAGCCTTTGAGAAAGGACTAGGCGAGATGAGACGAGATAAGATTGAGTTGGTCGGAAACAGTTTAGACGAGGTTTACCGCAAGTTTCAACGGTCTTGATTACGTGTATGAATTCTGTTTTCATAAAGCATAGTTGCCCCCGAACCGTTTCTATCCATGAAGGACAGTGGCTGGTATGAAACGAAACATCCTAATCACAGCGTTACTTCTTGTTTTCGTAATCTCCCCAATAGTAAATGTCGCAAACGCAGCAAATTATGAACGTACATTTAAGCTTCTGGCCCATCCCGGCGGTTCAGTCAGGTACAGTCTGACCGTATCCATAACTCCCTCTTTGTACAATTACTACCAAAGCAAAAACCACAACGTGTACACATCAAGCGATTTTGCGAAATTTATAACACCCTATTCCGTAAAGCCAATAGCAGATGCCTTGTGGCAGGTTTATACCGACGAAGAGGTCTTTGCCGACGCAGTTTTAAGCATAACCCATCAAATTCCATACGTGGTTTCGCCGGAGGTTTATCCTGTTGAAACCCTAGTTCTCAACGAAGGCGACTGTGGCGGGTTCTCTTTACTGGTCGCTTCCATTTTGAAGGCAGGAGGTTTCGACGTTGTCTTGCTCGAGTATCCGACTAAGCAACACATGAACGTGGGAGTTAACCTTCCAAACAAGCCAACCTACTCGAGAGGGGGCAACGTGTACTTTGTTGTCTACAACAGCAAAACCTACTACGTCGCAGAATCCACGGGCGACAATTTCCCAAACGGCTGGCGTGTCGGCGAGTGCCCTACAGAGCTGAGGGGTATCAACCCAAACGTAATAACTATAGAAAACTATGAACAAACGTCGCCCGGTCAAGTCTCGGCGAGTTACAAACCCTTAAACCAGTCCCAGATATCCATCTCAGTTTCCGCGTTCTTCGCCATCGAAAACAGTGCAATCACAATCAGCGGAATCGTTTCTCCATCGATTGCAAGCAACGTTACTCTTTACGTGAGTTCAGTCGGCGGAGTGTGGACCACGCTAGCCACAGTGAGTGTCAACGACAACGGAGCGTACATTTACGAATGGAGACCCCAAGGAGGTGGACTTTTCTACTTGGAAGCCAGCTGGTCCGGAAACGAAGACTACGCAGGCGCAGACAGCGCTGTTGCATCGCTTTTGGTTGTCCCATTCTATGGTATGGTGGCAGGAGTTTTGGGACTGATGCTGTTAATCCTAGTCGTTGTCTTCTCGCTTATGAGCAGACGAGGCACTATGCCTCCTCCAACCTCTCCTGCAGTAGAGGAAAGCCAACCGCCAACTTCACCGCCTCCTGAAGAGACACAACCTTCTCCAGAAGAACCACAACCAACAATGCCACAAGCCGACCAAGAAACAGCACCCACACAAGCCCAAACCCAAGAACCCCAAGAAGCTACTCAACCGCCAGTAGAAGAAAACCCAGCCTCTCCCCAAGAAACGTCTCCACAGCCAGATTCCCAACCAGAGCCGCAACCGCAACCAGAACCACAACCAACAGAACCAGAGCCACAGCAGACACAACAGCCACCACCAACAGAAGAACCACTCCAACCCTCACCGTCAACAGAAGAAAACAACCAAACGCCTTCTCAAGAAATGCCCTCAGACAATCCGCCCTAGAATGTACGTTGCCGACAACCCATTCTAGGCGAATTTTTGCCATCAAAAAAAAGAAGAAATACGGTTAACAGTTTTCTATGCCCGATGCGCAGTTGTTCTGTGGTTAGGGTAGGCCCATTTTTTCCTTGTAAGCCATCAAGTCCAAGAAGCCGTGGCCGCTAATGTTCATGCAGATAACTTTTTCTTCACCCGCCTTTTCCGCTTTCAACGCCTCATCTATGCCCGCCCTGACCGCATAGCTTGATTCTGGCGCGATTAGCCAGCCTTCGCTTTGGAGGAACATGGTTGCGGCTTGGAAGATTGCCTTTTCGTCTGAGGGGTAGTTTACGGCTTTGACAATATTATGATGACGCAACGCGCTAATCAGAGGCGCAGCCGCGTGATACCTGAGCCCGTCGGCTTTTATCGGCATCATGTCCGTCTTGTGTCCCAACGTGTACATCTTCAGCAGCGGCGTGTGTTCGCCGATGTCGCCGAAATCGTACTTGTACTCGCCCTTCGTTAGGTTTGGCGCGGCTTCAGACTGTGAAGCCAAAAACTCGCATTCTCGTTTCTTACCTAAGACTTCACCTATGAAGGGCAAGGCTATGCCGCCGAAGTTGCTGCCTCCTCCGAGACAGCCAACGACCAAGTCTGGCGAGTCGTCTGCAATTTCGAATTGCTTGATGGCTTCCAAACCGATAATCGACTGATGCATCAACACGTGATTCAATACAGACCCCAAACAATAAACACAGTCATCATGGGTGTCAGCGTATTCCAACCCTTCCGAGACCGCGATGCCCAGACTGCCCGGGCTGTTTGGAGTTTTTGCCAGTATTTCTCTTCCAGTCTTGGTTTCTTTGCTGGGAGAAGCATGAACTTTGGCACCGAACAGGTTCATCAATGTGCGTCGGTCTGTTTTCCAGTCGTAGACGGATTTTACCCAGAAGACAACGCAATCTAAATCGAACAGTTTGGCGGCGTACGAGAGCGCGCTGCCCCATTGTCCTGCGCCTGTTTCGGTTACGAGCGTGGTTTTGCCTTCTTTCGCAGCGTAGTAAGCTTGGGCAAGGGCGGTGTTGACTTTGTGCGAGCCCGTGGGTGACAGGTCTTCCCGTTTGTAGTAAAGCCGTACTTTCCTAAGTCCAAGTTTCTTCTCCAACCGAACCGCCCGGTAAAGCGGACGGGGTCTACCCGCTTGGACGTAGCGTTCACGGATTTCCTCGGGAATCGGCACCCACCGTTCCGCCGACATTTCTTGTTTTAGGCATTCGCCGACCATGGTCTTCGCCAAATATTCCATGCGTGAATGTCCGTCTTCGGGTTCTTTTGGTGGAGGTAGCGGTTCTGGGAGGTCGGGGATTATGTTGTACCATTTTGTTGGAAACTCGTCAACCGAAAGCGAAAATTGAAACTTCTCCATTAACCTTTCACCAGCTTGAAGGAGCATTATAGTGAATCGTTTGTGACATAAAAGACTATTGCGAGAAAACTTCTATCTTCGACGCGGCTCTTGTTGTGATTTCAAAGTTCCCCCCAAACCCTTTGCGAACATAAACATTTTTTATTCTAACTCTCTTCCCAACAACCAGTTGCTCAGCGGTTTCAGCGTGTTTCCGCCAAGCAGAAACCCAAATCTTGCCACTGCCATCGTCTAATTCGAAGGATGTGACCGATACTTTTTCGGCTTTTGAGGTTGTTACTTCTCTTTTATCAGGCTTTGTTCTTACAACGCCCTCGACGGTGACTGGTCCGCCTTCTTCGGTTAAATTGGCTATGTTAGCAACTTCCTCTTCGAGGGGCGGTAGTCTTTCAACGTAGGTTCTGTTTTCCACATGCAGTTCCAATCGCCCATCGATCCGTTCCTTCACCTTCGCATTAATAATCTCTAAGCGTTCCCCAACTTGCAAACCATCCAACGCTTCAACCTCCTCGTTCCAGAAAACCACAGTTATTTGCCCAGTCGTATCCTCAAGCGTTATCCGTTGCACCTTGCCTGCCGTGCCGTCGCGTCGTTGAAAAACCGTAACCGTGGAAATCGCGTGCACAGTACCCAACACGTTTGCCTTTTTTTGTTTTGCCGTAATTTTTCCGATTTTTGTGGCGAAGGTTGACGTTTCTGGGTAGTTGTTTTCTTTAACGTCGGAAGGGTTGATTTGTATTTCTCCGCGGTGTCCCACGTGCAGTTCCAAGTCGCCGTCTCTGGCTTCGCGGACATATCCGTGGAGAACACGGACGATTTGTCCTTGTTTGAGTTTTCCGTTTTTGACGAGTTCGGTCATGTCGTTCCACAACAGAATCCGTAGTGCGCCAGTTTTGTCGGCGATGAGCAGTCGGGCAAATTGTCCCTCGGTCTCGTCAACGCGGTTATACGTCTGCGTCGGAAAAGCAACCAAAACCCGCCCAGTCACAGTAACGTTGTTCAAACCAGACACCAAGTCGCCTATGGGGATTTCTTTGAAATGAAAATCCTCCTGGACTATCTCAACTCCCAACTCTGAAGCCACCAACCGAGCCGCAGTTTCTTCAGTTAGGAATCCACCCGCCACAGATTTCTTCTCCTTCATTTTCTGTAGGATTTCTTCTCGTGAAAAATCTGGTCTGGCTGTAAGGATTTTTTCGATTATTTCTTCGGTGCTCATCAGTTTTCACAGCGTCTTCAGCGCAGAGAAGGGAAGCATTATTCGTCGCCCAACTTAAACTTTAATCGTTTTCTGGTCCTTTGTGCCTACGATTTTGCTTCTTTCGCTGAAAAGGCTATAAAAAAGGCAACAGGGAAAGAAGTTACTTGGCTGTTTCTTCTTTCTTTTCATAAACAAGGTACAAAAACGCCAAAGCAACGGCGAAAAACGAGATTACCATAAGTATCAGGATAAGCGTTTGGAAGAATTCTTCGACGCCCATGGTTCTTGCCTCGATTTCTTTCTCCCTAATTTGCGCATTATAGTATTTAAGGTGTAAGCTTTTTCCATTCTGCCATCAACGAATTGTACAGTTCATCGTGTTCCTCAACCTTGTCAAACCACCCTAAACAGTCGGCTATTTTCTGCGCAATTAGGTGATAACACAAGTGGATATGCTGGTCGAGGACCCTGAAGTAAAAATCGTCGCACATGCAAAAATCCGCAGCCGCGATGACGAGGTAGTCGCGTTCTTTGCCGATTACTATCCACACAACGCGGTTGCTCGGCTTGAAAACGTACTTCTTGACCCGGCCGTCTTTCAGTGCCTCCCATGCCTTGGTGAAGCGTGTGCCGAATGTTTCGTAGAGTTGGTTGAGGTGTTTTCCGACGATTTTGCCCTCTTCTTTCGCCTCTTTGCACACGTTTTCGAGGAGCTCGATTTCTGAGGGTTTCTCCAAAACCGTCGCCAGCGTAACATAAGGTGTAGCATTAGTGGAGAAAAAATAGAAATAAAAGAGTTGGGGTTGGTTACTCGATTTTTATGGGTTCGCCTTTGGGCTTCTTTTTCTTCTCGGTCTTCTGCAGCGTTACTTCCAGCACACCGTTCTTATAATTCGACACCGCCCCTTTAGGGTTTACCTTGTCGGGCAGTTGCACCTCTTTGTAGTATTTGCGTTCCGGCGTGTCCACAGAAATCGTCAACGAATCCTCAGTGCCATGCAGCTTAATGTCCTTCTTTTCCACGCCGGGGATTTCCACGACGACCTTAACCTCGCCGTCCGTGCTGATCACGTCCACAAGCGGTTCCCTTTCCTCCTTCACTTGCGGGCCATGACGCCCTTTTTCAACGTTGCCGAATTCGCGTATGACGGGCTTGCCGTCTGGTCCGATAGTGACCGAGTAGCCGTAGACGAAGGGTCCCCACTCGCGGATTTTGGAGCCGTCGGGAAGTTTCCGTTCTCGGACGTACTCTTTGGGGATTCGCGTGGTGAATTCCTTGAGTTCTTCTTCCATCATCTTTTCAAAGTCGCGGAAAACGTCGAAAGCATCGCCGAAAGCCCAAGGGTCAGAATAGGGAGAACGTCGCATACGTTTTTTGAACCATTCCTCAAAATCGTCACGATCACTCATTGTATTCTTCCTCAAAACTCGTGTGCGGTAAATGCGAATAAAAACTTTATGTTAACTCTGGCTCAGGCTGGTCAGGTGTGCTACCGTGCCAAGAAAGGTGCCGTCGAGCAGAAAAACTTCAGCATCATCCATCCTCACGCTTCTTGACCGCAACGCCGGGCCGATGAAGGCTCGGTATTCGTGGTCCACGCTTGTGCGTTTTCGGTTTATGGGGCGACCTCCGAGAAAATCGTTGAACGAGGGCATGATTATGATCTGCGAGACTTTTGCGGGTGGTGTATCAGTTTGTTTCATGTTATAATGCTTCACAACGGATTCTTCAAGCTGAGCAGAATCGCATTTGGCTCTGATCCAGACCTGCCTCGTAATTCGGAAACCTATCGGGTCTTGAAACATTACCACGGGATGCACGTGTCCCATGACGAGCGTGTGACACTTTAAAAGTTCAATCGCAGGCCAAGTGTGCCCATGAAAGAACCCGACCTCCCCTGTGGCTATGCCCGTTGAGGGAAGAGTTTCTATTTTTTCAGGCAAAAGAGGCTCAAGGTTGCCGTCATGGTTACCTAGGATGATTTTGATGTTTGGGACGGTTTTGGTTAGGGCTTCGAAGAAGTCGGGTATGTCTCTCCATTCTTCGGTTGCCGTTTTTGTGATGGTATGTTTAACGTCGCCCAGCAGGAGCAGCGTAGACGGTTTTGTCTGTTTGATTATCTGCGTGAGTTTTTCGAGAAGCTTCGGCATCTGCGACGGCACGTGTATGCCCCTTTCCGAGAGCGCAACTTCCCAACCTAAATGGATGTCTGCTATGATGAGCGTCCGCTGGTTTTTATGCTTCAGAAACAGTGCAGGGTGTGGTTCGATGAAGGTTAGCAAGCTTTGTAAGGCTCCCTCATGAAGAACGTGAAGGCTGACTTTCCACGATTAGGGTCTTGATTCGCTTATGCATAGTCTTGTTTCCCGCGGCTATGAAAGCCACCTTCTGCGTCGGTGAAAGCTGGGCGTCGAGTTTTTTTCCGTCGGGCGTGGTTATGATTCCGCCTGCTTCTGTTAGTATTAGCGCGGCGGCTGCCATGTCTGTGACGCGCAGTTTGCCCCGAATGTCGACGAAGGCGTCGCTTGTGCCGTCTGCGACGTGGCAGATTTCCAGTGCATCGGCGCCTAAATGTCGTGGGTGCTTGGTGTTTTGTAGTAGGGCGGTGATTGTGTTGACGTGTTGGGTGGCTTTGTACGTGTTGAAGTCGATACCGACGACGGCGGTTTCGAGACGGGTTGTTCGTGACGTGACAATCTTCTTGTCATTCCTATAAGCGCCTTGTTTCTTTTGGGCAGTGTAGGTTTTGTTGTGGACGATGTCTGTGACGAGGGCGGTTTCGACGCTTTGTAGAAGGGGTTTTTTGGAGACGGCGATGGACGTGGCGACGAAGGGTATGCCCCTTAGCGCGTTTGTGGTGCCGTCTATCGGGTCTGTGGTAACGTAGAACTCGGGGTTCTTGCCAAACTTCTTCACTCCTGCTTCTTCGCTGATGAGAGTAAAGGCGACGTCATGTTGCTTTATCGTGTTTATGATGGCATTTTCGGCGGCAACATCAATCCCATGAGTCGTATCCCCTCCAGCGCCTTTTTTGTGGCTGGATTGGGGTTGGGTTTGGGGTTTTTCGAGGAGCGGAAGAACAGCTTTGCGAACGTTTCGACTGCATTCTATGAGGATTTTGAGCCAGTCGAGCATTGGTTTAGCCTCTCGAAGAAGTATTTAGTTACATGAGTGCTTTTAAGAATACAGTTTTGCCGTAACGGAAAACCGAAGCGTTTTGAGAAAAAATTAGTTGTAGAGGTATTTTTCGAGTTCCCATTTGGTTACTTCGGTCGTGTCCTTTGGTACTTGTGTCTTGTATTCTTGCCATTCCCTCATCTTTAACTCTACGTACTTGTCCGCGTTTTCTTTCCCAATCGCCTTTACGCAAATCTCGTCGCTCTTCCACTCGTCCAAAGCCTCTTTAAGCGAGGAAGGCAGAACCTTGACACGAAGTTCTTTGCGTTGGGCTTCGCTTAGATGATAAATGTTCATGTCAACAGGGTCTGCGGGCTCGATTTTCTTCCTTATCCCGTCCAGTCCAGCCTCGAAAACAACCGTATACGCAAGGTACGGGTTGCAGAGAGGGTCGGGGCATCGGAACTCTATTCGGGCTTCCTTTTCGTTCTCAGGGGAAAAGGCAGGAATCCTCACCAGCGCCGAACGGTTCCGTTGGCTCCAGGCAACGTACACGGGGGCTTCGTAGCCGGGCACGAGTCTCTTGTAACTGTTAACCGTAGACGCAACAATGGCACATAAAGCCCTAGCATGCTCCAGAAGGCCGCCGATGAAGTACCTGCCTTTCTGTGAGATGTGAGCGTATCCCTTCACGTCGTAGAATAGGTTTCTTCCTGTTTTGTGGTCAAAGAGTCCCAAGTGAACGTGCATGCCGTTGCCTGCTCTGCCCGACCATGGTTTGGGCATGAAGGTTGCTGTCCAGCCGTATTTTTTATCGGCTAGGGCTTTGGTGGCGAACTTGTAGCGGGCTATGCTGTCGGACGTTGCCATGGGGGTTGAGTATTTGAAAGTGATTTCGTTTTGGGCTGAGCCGACTTCGTGGTGCATGCGTTCCACCATAATTCCCATGGCTGACAAGACGTTGGACAAATCCATCCGGTACGGTTCTGTCGTGTCTCGCCCGGGAGCTATGTCGAAGTATCTCTGTTTGTCCACGAGATGGTTCTCGACCGGGTACACCTCACCCTCTCGACTTTTTTGGACAAGATAAAACTCCAACTCCGCTGCGGCTGTTGATTGGTATCCTTCTTGAAGCGCTTTTTCCTGGGCTTTTTGGCACAAGTATCGCGTGTCGCTTTCGAATTGTTTGCCGTCTGGGCGATGTATGCTGCAGATGAGGCTTACGACGCTTTTATCGTAGAAGTAGTAGGGACAAACGGTGAAGGTGGACGGGTCTGGTTTCATTATCATGTCGCTTTCTTCGATGCTCACTCCGCCTATCAGGGACGAGCCGTCAAAACCTACTCCTTCTGACAAAATGTTCTCCGCCTCTTCTGCGGGAACGGTTCTGCCCTTGAGCAGGCCGAGCATGTCCGTGAAATGGAGGAGGATGTAGTCGGCGTTCTTCATGAGTTTCAGGTTCAGGTCAAGGTTCTGGGCTTCTTTTGAATTGTTCTGCAACACGACAGTCTCCCTCAACGAGCAAATATACAGTATAGGTAATTATTTCTATAAATATAAAAATTTTATTCCCAAAAAGAAAAGCAAATGTTAAATAAAAGATGTGGTAATTGGATAAATGTTCAATGTAGGTGACAAGAGTATGGTTCTGGACGAAACAGATGTCGAAATCCTAAAAGCGCTCACAACTGACGCGCGGCTCTCTTCAAGACAAATCGCCAAACAATGTGGCATTTCCATCGGCACGGCGCTTTCTCGTATAAAGAAGATGGAAAAGGAAGGCATTATACAGGGCTACTCTGCATTGTTGGATCAGGAGAAACTGGGGTACGAGTTGACCGTCGTCAGCGACATAACCGTTTCGAAGGGAAGGCTGTTGGAAGTGGAGAACGAGATTGCGCGGCTTCCAAACGTTTGCTGCGTGTACGACGTAACCGGCTTAGTGGATGCCATAATCGTCGCGAAATTCAAGAACCGCGAGGAACTGAGCAAGTTTACGAAGCGTTTGTTGGCGATTCCGCACGTGGAGCGAACGAACACGCACGTTGTGTTAACGACTATAAAAGAGGACTTCCGCATAATCTAAGCCGACAGCAAAGTGTCCCCTCTTTTTTCTGTTTCTGACTGTTCTTAGGCAAGATTTAACTTCAACCTTAAAATAGGAAATAGGCAACAGACCCTAACGCGCGGGGGTTGCCAAGCATGGCCAAAGGCGTAGGACTGAGGCTCCTATCCCGTAGGGGTTCGTGGGTCCAAATCCCACCCCCCGCACATACTCGAGATGTGATTCAATTCTATTGACGCGCTTTCCGCAGAGTTTGTCGTTGGCAAAAAATATGCGTAAAGTCCTAAATATTAATAGCAAAAGAATCCTAATGATAATTGGTGCTGGTTTGGAAGAAATTGATGAAGCTTTTAACTGGCTTGTGCTGATTCTTAGTACGCTAGCTGGGGTTTTGTTTCAATCTCCGCTTCTTTTCACTTCAGTAGCACCATTTCGAGTCCATCCATCAGAACCAGCAATCGCATTGATTAGAGTGCTTCTGATCCCATTAATTGTGCTCATAATTTCTTGGCTTGGCGCGCATTTAATTCAACACAAGGAAACAAGAATAGTTTTGAAGAGCTTTTCATGGTTCTACGCATTGACGATCCTAGTAATAGAATTTCATTTCCTCGTAGGTGCTGTCTTGGGCGAATTGGGCGCATCATTGATCACGCAAGGATTGCTTTTGTTGCCCAGTATCCTAATTCCTAGTTTAGTCTATCTAGGCTTCATTCGCAAACAGTACAGAACAATTTTTCCAGATTCAAAGTTCCTCAACAGTAACAAAAAGCAAGCACTTTTCTGTATAATACTAACAATTTTCGCAGTGCTGTATTGGGCTACAACCTTTGGAATGAAATAACGTGCAAGCTTACTAGATTACTGAAATGACTTCAGTCCTTTGATGCTTTGCTGCCTAATAATAACGGGGCGTGCTTCGGGGCAGCTTTGGATTTTTAGCCTGACTTGGCTTTGGTCTTAACGATTCAAATAGTTGACCTTGTTTTCCTCTTATCTTGTTTCTAAGAAGCCAAATCCCGGGAATTTAAACCGAGGTCTAAACCTAACCCCCCGCACTATTTTACTGGTAAACTTCTCAAGTTGCCTCGACCTGCCCACGGTGTAATGGTAGCCCGGGAGAGATTCGAACTCTCGTCAATGGCTCCAAAGGCCACTATGCTTGTCCACTACACCACCGGGCTTCACACGCTCATGCCCAACTTTCTACAATACTTCTAAATAATAACCTTAACGTAAAGCACTAAACGGGGCGAACGCGGTTGGGCGTCAACCTCACACCCATCATAATCAAAAAGATACTCAGCCTAGACGACTTGAGAGGAAAAAGTCTTGCCGTGGACGCCAACAACTATCTCTACCAGTTCCTCGCGCTTATCCGCACACGGGACGGCACACCGTTGAAAGACAGAAGCGGCAACGTAACCTCGCACTTGGCTGGTTTGGCATTCCGCACCACGAGGCTCATCCAAGACTACGAAATCAAACTCGTCTTCGTCTTCGACGGCCAACCACCAGAACAGAAACGAGAAGAAATAATGAAAAGGCGTGAAATGCGAGAGAAAGCTGTTGAAGACTGGCAGAGGGCGCTGGAAAAGAGCGACTACGAGACAGCGTGGTCTAAGGCGGTGATGACGAGCCGCTTAACAAAACCCCTCGTCGAAGACGCAAAACGCCTACTCTCGCTTCTGGGAATTCCCCACGTGCAGGCGCCAAGCGAAGCCGAAGCCCAAACCGCGCACGTGGCTAAAAAAGGCGATGTGTGGGCGGCAAGTAGCAAAGACTATGACAGTCTTCTTTTCGGTACCCCGCGATTGTTGCGTTATTTGACGATTTACGGGCGCGAATTCTTGCCCAGCAAAGGCGTTTCGAGACCGCTGAAACCCGAACTCATCGAACTCCAAACTCTACTAGCCCATCACGGCATCAGCCACAATCAACTCGTCGACATCGCCATACTCGTTGGCACAGACTTCAACAAGGGCATAAAAGGCATAGGACCAAAAACAGCCCTTAAACTAATCAAGGAACACGGCAACCTCGAAAACCTGCCAAACGACGTCAAATCTAATCTGCTAGACGATTACGAAACTGTTCGAAACATCTTTCTTCATCCCAACGTCATGGATGACTACACTTTGGAATACGGCGAGCTCCAAGAAGAAGCGTTGTACAGTTTTCTCTGCGAAGAACGAGACTTCTCAAAAAACCGCATAAAGACAGTAGTGGACAGAATGAAGAAGTTCTACGCCAACAAAAAACAAGCGGGCTTGGAGAAATGGTTCAAACCCAGCTAATCTGATAAAAAAAGGGCGTTTTCATGGGAAAATTATTTAACCATGTTGCACGAAAATGGTAGCCCAGAAGCTTGGAGTAAAGAGGCTAGTGAATGAGAGCAGATTATCCGTTGTATGTTGTGGCTTTGGTATGCTTCATAGTTGCGGGTTACGGTTACGCGTATCCGTTCGCCGACCCGTCTGCAAACCTTCTACTGGTGATAACCCTTTCAATCTTGGGCGTAGTGTTCGCTGGGACGGGCTACGCCTTCAGAACAAGAAAACCCACAGTAGTCACGACCAAACCCCCCACACCCGCCATCACTGAACCAACACCGGCACCTCCGCCCCCGGAAAGAGAAGAACCAACGCCGCCCCCTACACTAGAAAAAGAGCCAGAGAAAGCCCCCGAAGAAGCTGTACCCTCACCATCGGAAACCGCGCCGGAAGCCCCGCCAACAAAACCACCAGTACGCAGAAGAAAGAAAAGAACAGCCTAAATGCTGTTTACGTTAATGGCTCAACTTGATTTTTTAGGTTGAGTTATCGAAAAAATAGGCTAAAGAAAATCGCCAATGGGAACGAACCGCTGTCTTTTTGTCCTGTTTATTCTTCTTCTTCGTCGCTTTCTTCGGTGCTTTCGGCGGTTTCAGTTGTCTCTTCCGTGCTTTCTGCTGCTTCGCCTTCACCGACGACTTCTGCCTCTGCGAAACGGCGGCTGATGCGGTTTATGCGTATCTTAACATGGTCACCAGCTTTAGTGTTCGGAACGAAGCACACTAAGCCCTTGATTCGGGCTATTCCTTCGCCGCGGCGGCTGACTTCTTGGATTTCCACGTCGTATTCTTTTCCTACTTCTACGGGTTTCGGGGGAAATCCTCTTCCTGCGCCATAGCCTCCTCGTCTGGGGCCTCCATAGCCTCCTCGTCTTTGGCCGAATCCTCGTCTTTCTCTTCTTTCTTCGCTCATGTTTTTTTCACCTCTCTAAAACGTTTAATGTGTTTTTCAGTTTTTTTGCTTAGGTGGCTTTTGTTACGCTTAGTTTACCGTATCTTCCGACGTTTAGCTGGATTTCTCCTTTGAAGCTGGTTACGTAGCCGTTCTCGATTTTTACCGTGTCGTTCACGTTTACGTCGTTGATTTGTTCGTTCCACAGTGTGAGTTTTATTTGTCCCGTGCCGTCGCTGATGATGGCGGTTGCAACGTTGTATGTTTCGTCCTTGTACCGAGACAGGACTTGTCTGGGGGGTGCCTTCTCAACGACCTTTGCTTCGACATCGACACGTTTCATGCCGTTTTTTAAGTCTTTTATGTTCAAGTTTCTCCTCCCGTTTCAAGTCTTTCGCCAAAAGACGAACGTCTGCCTTGGCAATTGGGTTTCAGTAAAACAAGGCTTAACTTCTTGTTTTCTGGAGATTCTCTTCGTCGACCGTCTCTGCATCTAACCGTTCGTCCTTACAGCGGAAAAGCCCACCGAACCATGACAATCGCGCCGGACAAAAACGACCCTTCGCGTTGCAGTGTTCCGGTAAGCTAGTGGAAGGAAGGTTGCGTATGCAGAGATATAAGGTTTGTCATTCATACCGCAACGCTTGCACAGGGTCGAGTTTCGCCGCTTTCCGCGCAGGGTACCAGCCGAAAATGACGCAGATTAAGACGCCGAAAACCAGCGCGATTATTGTCCATTCTAACGAGAATACCGGGTTAACGGCGGTTGATTGTTGTCCTTCGGGGTTCGAGAAGACTCCGTCGTTTCCTCCTTGGTTTAGCATAAACCTTGACAGGATGATGCTGAGAATTTGGGCGAATCCGTAGCCCGTTGGAACGCCGATTAATCCGCCTGCCAGCCCGATTAGTACGGTTTCTGCGAGGAACATGGTCATGATGGTTCGTTCCTTTGCGCCGATGGCTTTCATTATGCCTATTTCTCGGGTGCGCTCCATCACCGAGACGGTCATGATGTTCATTATGCCTATGCCTGCGACGAGGAGCGAGATGGCGGCTATTGAGGTGAGGAACATTTGGATGAGGTTTAGGATTTGGTCGACTTGGCGGATGAAGGTGATGGGTACGATTATGGTGATGCGGAAGGGTGGGAAGAGGGCTTCGATTGCGTCGGCGACTTTGTCGGATATTTCTGGGTTGTTGACTTGGGCGAATATTACGTCTGACTCTTCGGTCTGGTATATGTCTCTGCCCGTGGTCAATGGTATGAAGACCCAGTAGTCGAAGCTGGTCAGGATTGAGGAGCCACTTTCTGCGAGTATGCCTGTGACGTTGAATGTGACTGTTTTTGTTAGCGGAGGAAAGGAGCGAATCGTGAATGTTACGTTTACTTGATCGTCTAACTGTGCAAAGGTTCCCGTCTGGTTGACGGTGTTCACCTTGTGACCAATAATTATCGTGTTGTTCTGGGACGGGTCTGGCAGTCCACCTTGTTCAAAGGTTAGCCTATTGCTGAAGATATGCCAGAAATCCGTAAAGTTCACTGCTGCAACTACCAAAGCCGTGCTTTTTTTGTCTCCGTTTTGGAGGCTTGTGCCGGTTATCTGCATGATGGGTGTGACTGTGGTAACGTTTTCAAGTTTCTTCATGCTCGTCACGTTTTGGTCAGTGAATTTTTGGTAGCTGTATCCGCCTATGATGGTGCCGGGGATTACGGTTAGCACGTCGAGTTCGAAGCCTTGTTCCATGTTCGTTTTCACTGCGATGCGGAAGCCTTCGCCGAGGGAAGATAAGGCGATTATGGCGGTTATGCCGATAACCACGCCCAGTGTTGTAAGCGAGGTGCGGAATCTGCGGCGGTTTAGGTTCTCCCACGCCATTGCAATCGTTTGTTTGAGTCTCATTTCTTGTTCGCTCCTTCTTTTATTCCTTCAACCACGCCGTCTTTGACGTAGATTATGCGGTTGGCTTGTTCGGCGATGTTGGGGTCGTGGGTGACAATGATGAAGGTTTGTTCCTTTTTGGCGTTCAGGTTTCTCATTAGTTCCACGATTTCCCAGCCGGTTTTCGTGTCCAAGTTCCCCGTGGGTTCGTCGGCGAGGATGATTTTTGGGTCGTTGATTAAAGCCCGTGCGATTGCTACTCTTTGTTGTTCTCCTCCGCTTAGTTCTGAGGGTCGGTGGTCTATTCTTTCTTTTAAGCCGACAAGCGCGAGGAGTTTTTTGGCTTTCTCGTTAACTTCCTTCTCGCCTACGTCAGCCAACGTTAGGGGTAGTTCCATGTTTTTTAAAGCGCTCAGTCGTGGGAGTAGGTTGAAGAATTGGAAGACGAAGCCGATTTTGTGCAGTCTCACGTCGGCGAGTTGGTTACTGTTCAACGTGAAGATGTCTACGCCGTCGATGAAAACCGTCCCCTCGTCAGGTCTGTCCAGTCCGCCGATTACGTGGAGGAGGGTTGATTTTCCGCTGCCGGACGGTCCAAGTATTGCGACGAATTCGCCTTCGTCCACTGTAAGAGAGACGCCTTTGAGAGCAGAGACTGAAACGTTGCCCATTCGGTAGGCTTTCTTCACGCCTTTGACCTCGAGGATGGGCGTCATGGTTTTCACGAACCTCATAGACTACGAGCAGGCTTTTATTTAAACGTTGAAGCAAATTCAAAATCAGATAACGAGAAAGTCTGGTTTTGCTGGGGCATAGAGGTTTTGTCTAGAAGAAACTTCTACATGGTCTTGAGGGTGTATGGATGGTTCGGTTTTTTTCTGAAATTACTCTTGTTCTTCTTTTTCGTAACCGAGTAGTTCTTTCAACGATTTCACTTCGTCCCTGAGCATCGTTATCTCGCTTTCCAGCGCGTTTGCTTTGGACTCTGCCATCTTTTTGAGTTCATCAATTTCCAACATCAGAGTGGACCTTTCGCCTTCGAGTTTTTGGATTTTTTCGCGCAGGTTCTTGAGCGTGTTCACGAATTCTCCCTCTACGTCTTTAAGATTTTTCACCATGCTTTTAATACTTGCTGGTTCCGCTGGTTTTTCGACTGTGGCTCTGAACTGGGTGCCGCAGTTGGGGCATTCGAAGCTTCCGAAAGTTACTTTTGATTTTTCGCCGCTTTTCGTCTTCCTCGGCAGTGACCACTCCTTAACAGGCGTTGCAACAGCGGTTCCGCATTTTGGGCACTTAGCCAAACCATCAGCCCCTGACATTGCACAATACTTTAGTGTGCTATCGTAAATGTGTTTTCATCATTCGCCGATTGGCGTGTAGAAGTTTCTTTCAAAAGTTATAATTTGCACTTTGCTACATTAAATATCGTAGAAGCAGTGTTGATGCAAGAGGAGAAGGGAGAAGATGAGTAAGAAGATTGTTTCGTGCATGATGTTGACCCTGTTTTTGACGGTTGCATTAATGTTTGGATTTGTCGTTTATCCTGTTAAAGCTTCTGGAACCGTCTACATTCGGGCTACCGGTAACGTAGACCCACCGACTGCACCGATTTTGAATGTTGGCAATGCTGTCTACATCTTAACTGGAGACATTAATGACTATGTTGTTGTGGAGCGGAGCAACATTGTAGTTGACGGGACGGGTCACACGATTCAAGGTACAGGAAGCGGGAATGGAATAACGATCGCTGGAAATAACGTGACAATCAAGAACATGGAAATAAAAACATTCGCGCGCGGGGTCTATCTATCTGGCGCGCACGACAATCTGATCATTGGAAACAACATAGCAGAAAACGCTAGGGGGATTTACTTTATCGGCGAGGGGAATCATAACATTATTTCTGGAAACAACATCACAGCAAATACATGGGGTATTGCACTCTATGATACGGGCTCGCATAACATGAAATACAACGTCATTTCTCGAAACAATATAACCGCAAACGCCTACCATGGCATCGAAATTTGGGAGACGGGCAGCACTACTATTTGTGGGAACATCATAAAGGCAAACGGGTACAGCGGCGTCTGGTTTCTACATGGTTCTCGGGGGCTCACAATTTCTGAAAATATTATAACAGAAAACTACGAAGAGGGAATAACAACAGAGACTTTTGAGACCGCTTGGTTTGAGAGGACAAAGATTAGCGGGAATATCATAACAAATAATCGGGGCGGTATCTATTTCCAAACCTTTGGTGCGTCCAATGATTTTGACATGAGCGAAAACACTGTAAGCTTCAACCGTGAATTCGGCATCGACCTGAGGATTGTCGAAACTCCAAACGTAATCATAGCTGGAAATAACATAACAGCAAACAACGGCAATGGTCTTTCAGTTCTTCCCTATTCTCGCTACACCACCACAAGCTTCCCCCTAAATGCGACAATAAAAGAAAACACCGTAAAAGCAAACAACGGAACAGGCATCACAGTATATTGCGCTTCAAACAACACCATTTACCATAACAACATCTTAGACAACATAAATCAATTCAACATTACCACCTCATCAAACACATGGAACAGTAGCTACCCGTCGGGTGGCAACTATTGGAGCGACTACACAGGAACAGACGCCGACGGTGACGGAATAGGCGACACACCTTACATCATAGACGTGAACAACACAGATCATCATCCCCTCATGGGACCACTCAACAAATTCGCTGTAGGCACCATAAGCGGAACACCATACGAAGTAGACATTGTTAGCAACTCATCCATAACAAACTTCAGTTACGACGCAGCTAATCGTAGGCTCACTTTTGATGTGACAGGCGAAAGTGGCACCGCGGGCTTCAGCAGAGTAACAATCCCGAAAAACCTCATGTGGTGCGACGACCTAAACGAGTGGATAATAACAGTAGGTGGCACACTAACAGTCCGCACAATAATCGAAAGCGGCGACTACACCTACATCTACTTCATCTATACTCACAGCATGAAAACAGTTAAAATCCACAGTACACATGCGACATCAGTTGAAGTACACGACATCGCTGTTATAAATGTTGAACCCTCCAAAACAGTCGTTGGAGAAGGACAGACCTTCTACGTTAATGTAACCGTCGCAAATCAGGGCGACCACACTGAAACCTTCCAAATAACAACGCACGCAAACGCTCTCTTTATCCAAGCCCTTCAAACAACATTAAACGCAGGCGAACAAAAAACCCTAACCCTCGGGGGGATTGCGGCAGGCAAGAATAATGACTATGTTATAAGCGCAGTTGTCATTCCGATGCAGTATGAAACAGATACAGCAGACAACTCTTTCATGGACGGCACTTTCAAGGTCACAATACCGGGCGACATTAATGGCGACTTCTTTGTCAACATAGTGGACGCCACCCAAATCGGCTTATACTGGCAACAACCTGTTCCACCAGCACCGCCGAACGTGGACATCAACGGCGACGGCGTGATCAATATACAAGATGCAACACAAGTCGGACTAAACTGGCAACAACACGCCTAAAACCAAAGAGAAAACCACGAATCCACTCGTCATATTGCAGCGTATTCAGAATGTAATAGAAAGGTCTAGTCTACTGCTGTGAGCGCTCTCACCATCTTCAGAGCTTTAAAGGTGACAAAAAGGTCTGAACATATTTGGATCATATAGTAGACGGGGGGTCTAGCGTCGACGCACACAGAAACCAGAAGCCCGCCAACATTGTGCTATGCAGAAAAACTACCTATAGAGGGAGGCGTGTGTGTCTCTTCACAACCAACTGATAGAAAGGTATGCGCCATAGCACGAAAATGGCACGAACTAAAATACTCAACTACAACCTTTCAAGGTTCTTCAACAAGACAGCCGACTCCAAACTCGCCCACAACACGCTCTTTTCTCCAGGCGTCGCGGGCCATCCGCCATCATCATTACGAGAAGCAGCCACAAAGTCCACCGCCTTACTAAACCGTTTATCCTCCATTCTTACTCCAATGTCGTAAAGAAAAGCAAGAATGTTCAAAGTCGTGTCCAAATTCGGCTTTTCCTTTGGAAACCCCCCGTTTTCCGCTTGCTCTTCGCAGTCGATTCTTCGCTTCATCTCCTTAGTCTCAATCATGACAGCAAAATGCGTGTTCCGCAACGCCCTTACCATAACAGACTGTCCCTCAACACCCTCATGGTTCTCCCAAAAACGCTTACGAACATACAGCGCCGCATCGTCAAAAGCAGGCGTCGTTATACGAATTCCCGCTTTGTACAAAGCCTCAACAGCAACAGCGGTTATCCAGCCCCAAACTATGTCCGGCTTCATCCATGGCACGCCAGTGTCTACTGTTTCGGAGAAGCCGCTTTCTTTTTCCTGATGAGTCAACAGAAAATCAACAGCCCTAGTTACACCAACATGATTGGCGGAAACGCCAGCATCGCACAAGCCCTTCAAAACGTTGGCTGTTAAGGAAATCATGCTCAAGCCCTTTCCGTTCATCCCCCAACCGCCGTCCTCGTTTTGATGCTTGAGAAGGTAATTCTTGAATCTGAGCGCTTCTCTTTTCATGCCGAGTTCAAGGAGATGCTTAATCAACCAGCCGTTGTTCGGGTCAGGCTCTTCGCCCAGCGATGTGGCAATTCCTCCGCTCTGGTCCTGGAGGCTCTGCACGAATAGTCTCAACTTTTCCAAGCCAATCTCACAACCCTAAAACACGATTATGAAGCTCATAAACAATTCTAAAAAAACGTCAGAACCTTACAAAAAAGAAAAAAAGGAATGTTAGAGTCTTATCTCGAAGCAGAGGCGTTCGACGAGTTCCTTGTAACGGTTCCTGATGGTAACCTCAGTAACCTGCGCGATTTCCGCGATTTCTCTTTGAGTTTTTCTTTCTCCAGTCAACACAGAAGCGATGTAGCTCGCTGCAGCAGCTATACCCGTCGGACCACGACCAGACGTCAGCTTCAAGTCCTTAGCCGTCGTGAGAATCTTGTGCGCGATTTCCTCCACCTTGCCCGGCATGGTCAGCTGGTTCGAAAACTTCGTGATGTAGTGGCCTGGTTTTAATGGCGGAACGAAATAGTCCAACTCTTTAATCAAGAAACGGTAACTGCGACCCACTTCCTTCTTGTTGATGTTCGACGCCTGAGCGATTTCCTCCAAAGTCCTCGGCAACGAGCACTGTCTGCAGGCAACGTAAATAGCGGCGGCGGTCACGCCTTGGATCGACCTTCCGCGGATTAGGCGTTCTTTCACGGCTTTCCGGTAGATCACTGAGGCGGTCTCGACGATGTTCTTGGGCAGGCTGAGAGCGTTGGAGATTTTGGAGATTTCCGAAAGCGCAAAGGCGAGGTTGCGTTCCGTGGCGTCTGAGACTCGGATGCGTCTTTGCCATTTGCGGAGCCTGTACACTTGGGCTTTTTGTCCTGGGCTGAGGCGTTTTCCGTAGATGTCGCGGTCGTGCCAGTCGATCATCGTGGATAAGCCTTTGTCGTGTATGGTGAACGTGGTCGGCGCTCCGACTCGCGTGCGTTTAGCCCGTTGTTCGTCGTCGAACGCTCGCCATTCTGGTCCTCTGTCTGCTATTTTGGCTGCTATGACGTAGCCGCATTCCATGCAGACGATTTCGCCCATCTCGTAGTCGCGGATGAGTTTTTCGCTTCCGCATTCGGGGCATTTGTGGATTTTTACGGGTGTCGGCGGGAGAACAGCGTCCCCTTCATCCATGTTTTCTTTTCTCCTTTCTCTTGATGCCTTGTTTTGGAGAGGGAATCACGTAAAGAAGTTGATTCGTCAGTATGTTCGGGTTTTCCAGCGTGGTTTTCACGGCGACGTACGGCGCGGAGACGGGACCAAAAATGTCGAAAACCGTGCCGACTTGTTGCAGTTTTTCGTTGACGACTCTTTCGCCGATTCTCGGGGTCTTTTCCGCCTTCACGACGATGCTCCGGCTCGGCGTCGCATGAAGCACATGGCCTAGTCTCTGCAAAACTGCTTTCTCTCTCCCTCAACAAAATGCATGATGCTTTCATGGTTTCGGTTTATTTAAACGTTTCCTTACCGAAAGCCTTAAAAACCTTTATCGGAAGCCGATTTTTCGTGTTTTTATGTTTTGCGTAAAACTTAAGATGGTGTTTTGTGCCGTCCGAGTAACTCTGAGATTTCATCTTTTGTCAATCAAATACCTTCTCTTCATCCGGCAAGAAGATACAAATACAGAAGTGAGAGATAAATGTGGCGAATTCGTTTGGTGAACTTGTATGCCCATTGAGTATTATGACGCGCCGGATGTTAAGGCGTTGGCTGAGAGAATAGTGGAGAGGCTTAGCTTCGGGCATGTGGATGTTTCGCGGGTTTTCTGTTTCCGAAGCCGCGGCACTACGAGCCGTCGCACGGTGGCGCGTATTCATGGTTTGAGTAAGCTTTGGCAGAGGGCATTGCATGTGAAGGCTGGGTATTTGATCGAGGTGATTAGTGAACGGTATGACAAGTTAAGCCAGTCTGACAAGGAGCGGGTTGTGATTCATGAGCTACTACACATTCCAGCGGGGTTTAAGGGCGGTTTTCGTCCGCATCGTGGATATATTAACCAGAGGATTGTTGACAGGTTTCATGAAGAGTTTAAGAAGAGTGGGGAATTTACAAGTTAGCGTCAACTTTTTCGTGTTTTTGTCTTGTTTTAGATTCTTGTTTTGCACAAACCTTTAAATGCTGTCTGGTTGGAAGATGACGATTCAAAGAATGGTGAAAAATTTGAAAAAAATATTCGCGTATCTTTTGGGATTCATGGGTCTTCTTTTACTGTCAAACTTTACTCCGATCGGCAACACTGCCAAACAAACAATTGTAGCTAACAAGATTGACTCTGTAGGCGTGCTAGCGCCTCCTCCACTGTTCCCAACAAACGCCACGTTCGAAACTAAAGCCGAAGTAATCGGAAATGCGACTTTTTGGCCTATTGGCGGCGCTGATGGGTCAGATTATTATGCTCAATCGTTCAAAGCACTTTCTGACTATATAGTTAACGGCGGAATCTGGCTACAACCTTCTTCAGGCACAACTCCAAACTTAAGACTGATGCTCTGTAACAACAACGTATCTGGATACCCTGACATAAAAAACCCAATAGCCTACTCAAGTCAGAACATCACTGGTTCGATGATCGATGCGAAGTCCGGGCGTTTCTACTTGAACTTGACAAAGCCTATTCGCGTTCAGCAGAACGAAACTTACTGGCTTGTCATAGATGGTTACATGGACCACGTTACCGCAGGTGAGGCAGCATCTAGGCGGTTAGACGGTAATCCATACGAGGACGGACGCCTCACTTTTTCCAACAATGCTGGTAGCACATGGGAGGATTGGTACCCTGACTTCGACCTTGACTTTATCGTCAACTTTAGCAACAGGCAAACAAAGGCAGAAGTCTTAGGTACCGAAATTATCTTGCCAGTTGGTGGATTTGATGGCTCCGACTACTATGCCCAATCCTTCAAAGCATTGGAGAGCTACATCGTAGACGCCGGCGTGTGGATAGAAGCAAATGGCGGAGTTACACCAAATATGAGAGTGCAAATCTGGGGAAACAACGCAACTGTTGGTAACCACCCAAACAAGAATAATGTTATCGCTTCGAGTAGAGTGATTGCAGGAAACGAGATCAACAGCACTGCTGGTAGGTACTTTGTTCACCCAAACGTTTCGATTCCCGTAATTGTAGGCGAAACCTACTGGCTGATCATAGACGGCTATTACGATCACACCACAAACGGAACAGCGAGATCACGATATGTTTATGGTAAAAACCCGTACCCAGACGGCAACTTTGTCTATTCCAACGACGTAGGTGGCTCTTGGTCAAATTGGGCTACATCCGACTTGAATTTCATTGTTTCCTTCTCTGCTAGGCGGTCGGCTATTAAGATGATGAAGGGGAACAGCCTGTGGACTGGTATAGGTGGCACGGGAACGTGGGACTATGCGGGCCAGTCCTTTAAGGCACTTGACAAGTACATCTTAAACGCTGGCGTATGGCTTCAAAACAATACAAACCTCTCTCCAGCAATAAGACTACTCATATGTCCCTCAACACTAGCAAATGCTTCGCAACCAGACGTCAACAACCCCATCGCAATCAGCATCCCGATAACAGGACAACAGATAATTGACAAGCAAGGGATGCAATACTTAAACCTAACCAAACCAGTTGAAGTGGTGCCTGGTCAGACATACTTTTTCATAATTGACGGCTACTATGATCACACCACAGCGGGCAACTTGAAAACGTATGACCGAAGTGATAACCCATACAAAGACGGATATGAACTCGCCTCTAGTAACGTCGGCGCCACTTGGACCGCATGGGGGTTCCAATACGATCTAGGCGTGGACATAACCTTCTCAGACGTACCTTATGAAGCACAATGCGGCAGCACTGACCCAGCCTTCGAAGTTGGCTGGCAAGCTGCAACGCCCTATTATGGTCAAAGTTTCATAGCTTTAAACGACTACATAGCAGACGCTGGCATCTGGCTTGCCCCATGGAGTGGAACGACTCCCGACTTCAGGCTTTTACTCGTTGGAAACAACGCAACAGGTTACAACCACCCAGACCTAACTCAAATACTAGCCACGAGCATGAAAATAGAAGGAAACGACATAGACTCTGATACGGGCTTGTTTTTCATAAAGCCTTCAACGCCCATTCCAGTGGAACGATTTCAAAGGTACTGGATAGTCATTGATGGTTCTTACGACAAAACAACAATCGGAAGAGCATCAAGCCGTTCAGTAGATTACGATGCATACCCCGACGGCGAATTCCTCTGGGCTTATTCTGACCTTGGCTTGGGCTGGCATGACGACTTGGTCAACGATCGATACGACCTTCACTTCGATGTGATTTTTACGCATGTTAATCAGCCTCCAACTCAACCAGATGTCACGATTTCTCCGCTGAAGCCGTTTGATTCAGACGATTTGACTGTGCAATTTCCAATTCCTTCCGCTGACTTTGAAGAAGAACCAGTTCTGTATTACGTTGAGTGGTACAAGAACGGCGTACCGCAACCAGCGTGGGCAAACAACTTCGTTGTACTCGAAAGCGCCACACTGCCCACCGAAGACTGGCGAGCCAAAGTCACCCCATACGACGGACACATAAACGGCACATCAGCCAGCTACACAGTCCACGTACAAGCAGACATCCAAACAATCAACCACACAGTAATAGCGGACAGCCAAACCTTCCACGTGTTCACAAAAAGCAACACCACAATCACAGGCTTCAACTTCACCCACATAGGAAACACCGCGAAAATAAACTTCACATCCACCGGATTAACCAGCACAGTGGGTTTCTGCAACATCACAATCCCGAGAACGCTAATGATCGAACCCTGGGCAATCACCGTAAACGGCATACTCATAGACCCGCCTAAAACAATTAACGCCACTCACACAACCATCCACCTCAGCTATCTCACCAGCGCAGTCCCAATACAAATCCAAGGCGTCTACGTCGTGCCAGAATTCACCCTAACCATGCTCATCCTGACAGTCGCATTCATAACACTCGCAGTCGCAATAGTCAAGAAGAAAACCACACCAAAAAAACCATAAACACAAAAACCCACACCCTTTCCTTTCTCTTTTTTCTTTTATCTCAAACAGCTTAAAGACTTGGTCTATTAGAATGGTCTAGTCTACTGCTGTGTGTGTTCTCTCAGAGACTGATGCCGCCTATCATAGTGCTATGCAGAAACGATACTAGACTAGGGAGACGCGTGTGTGTCTTCCCAATGCCAGTCCATTCCGAACCTATTAAAACGGTCCAGTCTCCGCGCCGAGGATGCACACTTCAGAAAGCGGGCTGGTGTGCTGGACATAACCCGTCTTCTGTTCAACGGCGGCATTCAGCTAAACGGGCTACCCGCGTCTAACGCAAGACAGTCATCGACGCCAATTTGCCCTTTCACCCTGCAGGGCAGTCGTTTCACCGTAACCATCCAGCCTACTCAACAGCCCTAACCGCATCATCGTCACCATGCCGGATGCACGTCACGTTTCTGTTCTGTTGCCAACGCTCTCGCGCTACGCCCTTCACGGACATTGCAGGTCTGCAACGTGGACGGAGTTTCCTCAAACACCCAGCCCGAAGCCAAGCGTTCGAAAGCCACCCGCCAGCTCACCAACCCAATATGCATAAAGGCGCATCGTGGGGAATAAGAATTTTGGAACCAGAAACGTTTACAAGAACAATGCCGCATCTATAGACATTGAAGACGTTTGTCAACTAAAACAGTCACAATAGCCTACTTACTCCTCTTCTCCCTTAGTTTAACCAATTTGATTACTCTCGCCCAAACCAGAACTGCCACAAGCCAATCCACTACCATCAGAGTGCCTGATGATTTTCCAAAAATCCAGTTAGCCATAAACAATGCGTCCCCAGGCGACACAATCCTCGTAGCAAACGGCACCTTTGGCGAACAGCTAGTCATAAACAAAACAATCAATCTAATCGGCTCAGGCATAAACCAAACAATCCTCGACGGCAACAACATGGGCACCGCCATAAGAATCACGACCGACAACATCACCGTCAAAGGCTTCACCATCCAACGCTTCACCACTGGCATAGTCATCAACCAAACCGAAAACATCCTCATCGTAGAAAACCGAATCACCGAAATCTGGACAAAGGGCGCAACATACATCCTCAACTCCAGAAACATAACTCTCAACAAAAACACAATAATCAACAACGAGAGCCCGGGCATAAATATACAAAACTCTAACGCCACACAATTCTCTCAAAACACAGTCGCATTTAATGTTGGCATAGGAATCACCGCAACAAACTGCAGAAACTTTACCGCAATCGACAACCAAATTGAATCAAACCTGGGAGACGCCATCTACTGCTCAAACGTTTACAACTTTTACATCATCGAAAACACCTTTGCCCTAAACGATTACCGTGGCATCTGGGCAACCTACTCTAACGGCACAGCCTACCACAACAACTTCATACGCAATCGAGAAAACGCCCGAAGCATCATGTCAAACATCACATGGGACAACGGCTACCCGTCGGGCGGGAACTACTGGAGCAATTACACTGGAAACGACATCTACTACGGCGTTGACCAGAACGTAATCGGCTCCGACGGTGTTGGCGACGCACCTTTCACACTTCCCCAAGAGGGCGAACAGGACAGGTACCCGTTAATGGGCAACTACACAGAACAAACAACCACCCTAAACTCCCAAAACTACACAATCAGCTTCGTCAGCAACTCCGTCATAACAAACCTCTACGTCAACCAAACGGATAAGAGCCTCTACTTCACCATCAACAACCCCGCCAAACCATCAGGCTTCGCCCAAGTTGTCATACCCAAATCGCTCATGTGGTGTCAAAACATCGGCGAATGGGCAGTAAGAGTGGACGGCAACCTGACCAACCGCACAATCATCGAAGACGACAACTACACATACTTCTACTTCGCCACCATCCAAGGCATCCACCAAACAAAAATAACCTCAACCAACATTGTACCAGAAATTAGCACGTCTGCATTGATTCTCCTTGTCATTTGCATTCTTCTCATAGCGATTTACTCAAAACAAAACTCAACAAGCCAAAACCAAACACGACTCCATAAAATTTGGCATCCGCAAATCAAAACAAACCCAAAGAACCTAGCAATTATTGATTAAACATGCAACAAAAACCCCAAAGAGCAAACCAGAGACCCTACTGACACATCATAATTTACACACAGCAATGTTTATATCGCATAACATCGCCTCTGGTATCTTTTGGCAACCATTGTTCACTGCCAAAAAGTAGATGCAACTTTCGACCTTAAAATCGAAAGCGAAGAAGAGTGTAAATGAGACAAGGCCCAGAAGCCTTTACGCTCATAATGAACACCATGCAAAGGAAAACGCCACACTGCCTATTCAAACGTTAATCAGACACCGGCGTAAGCTCGACATGCTACGCCGTCTGGTGGATGGCACGGCTTGAGCGCTGAAGAAGGGCGCAGCCAACTGCGAAAAGCCTCGGGTAGACGCACGCAGTCGTAGAACCGAGGATGCCCGAATGAGACTTCTCGTTGCGGTTCCTTCGGGAACTGCGACACTCCAGCGATGGAGTGGGAACCCCCCGAACTGAAGCATCTTAGTAAGGGGAGGAAAAGAAACCAACTGAGATTCCCTTATTAGCAGCGAGCGAACAGGGAAAAGTCCAAACCGAACCATGTAGGGAAACTTGCATGGGATGTAGTGTTATGGGCCCGGCCTCCTTCTCATCAACCAATTCAAAGTGGCCTGGAACGGCCTGCCAAAGAGAGTGATAGCCTCGTAGAAGAACGTTGGAAGAAGATGGGCTGGAGTCCCCGAGTACCATACCCCGGTTTAGGTATGGGAAGCTAGGAGGCACCAACTCCTAAGACTAAATACGTCTCAAGACCGATAGCGCACTAGTACGGTGACGGAAAGTTGAAAAGTATCCCGGAAGGGAGTTGAAAAGAGTCTGAAACCAGACGGTTATAGACGTGTGCAGCCCAGAAGGGTAGATCCCTCCAGAAGGAAACCATGGCGACATGGCAGTACAATGGAGGGGGACCAGGGTTGCATTTCCCGTCTCGAAACACGGGCCGGGGAGCTCACTGTTGTGGCAAGCTTAAAGGTGGAAGCCTGAAAGCGCAGGGAAACCGACATGCGCGAAATTGGCGCAAGCCAGTGAGGCGCAGGGTCTGAAAGGGCCTGGAGTCACAGCGGTGAAAGCTAGAAACCGGGCGATCTAGTCCTGGGCAGAGCGAAGTCAGGCGAAAGCCTGGTGGAGGCTCGAAAGGGTGCTAACGTGCAATTTGTTCCCCTGACCTGGGGCTAGGGGCTAAAGACCAATCTAGCCTGGTGATAGCTAGTTCCCTCCGAAGTGGGTCGCAGCCCAGTCTCGAGCGAGGCGACTGATGGGGTAGAGCACTGACTGAAAAGTAAGGAACCGAAAGGTTCCACTTTTCCCTCAAACTCCGAATCCATCGGTGCCGTAGACCTCGGGAAACGGGTTATGGGGGGTAAGCCCCCATGCCGAGAGCGGAACAACACAGACTGAGGTTAAGGTCCCCAAGTGCTGGCTAAACGTTAAATCGAAGGGCGTCATCAGCCTCAGACAGCGGGGAGGTAGGCTTAGAAGCAGCCACCCTTTAAAGAAAGCGTAACAGCTCACCCGCCGAGGCTGATGGCTCTGAAAATGGACGGGGCTAAGCCAGCCGCCGACACCTCAGAGCACGACTTCGGTCGTGATCTGGTAGGAGGGCGTCCTGATTGGGCAGAAGCCGGGCCTTAAGGTCCGGTGGACCGTTCAGGATTGCAGATCCCGGCAGTAGTAACAGCAAAGAAGGGTGAGAATCCCTTCCGCCGAAAGGGCCAGGGTTCCCCAGCAACGCGTCGTCAGCTGGGGGTAAGCCGGTCCTAAGACCAGTCCTAACCGAGCTGGTCGAAAGGGAATCCGGTTAAGATTCCGGAGCCACAGAGGTACGCGCGGCAACGCAAGCTCAACGTTTGACGCTTCGAGGTAGGCTGAGCAGAGCTGTCGCTTTGTTTAACTGTATACGCTTGGGGAGTGCCGTAATGGCGAGAACCAAGCCAAAGCAGGAATAGCTGCCCGTTTTTAGGGCGGTTTAGCTGAGCCTTGGAGCCCGTGAAAAGAACGTTGGGATGGATCCTCTGTGACCGTACCTAGAACCGACACAGGTGCCCCTAGGCAAGAAACCTTAGGCGTGTCGGGTGTACATCGAGCGAGGGAACTAGGCAAATTAGCCCCGTAACTTCGGGATAAGGGGTGCCTGCGGTTTTGGTCTTTGACTGGAATCGCAGGTCGCAGTGGCAAAGGGGTCCTGACTGTTTAATAAAAACACAGGAAACCGCAAGCGCGAAAGCGTGTGAACGGTTTCTGAATCCTGGCCAGTACAGGTACCTGAAATCCGGGCTCAACCGGGCTAAGGGCCTGCAAACGCCGGGAGTAACTCTGACTCTCTCAAGGTAGCCAAATGCCTTGTCGGGTAAGTTCCGACGTGCATGAATGGATCAACGAGGGCCCCGCTGTCCTCGCTTGGTA
>Ga0315314_1000520_pt1 | contig 41934 bp, 34 predicted proteins | sample TDP9_MG_FD_203631 | JGI IMG/M metagenome (GOLD analysis project Ga0315314, IMG submission 203631) | Freshwater sediment microbial communities from Lake Towuti, South Sulawesi, Indonesia - TDP9 | ecosystem: Environmental > Aquatic > Freshwater > Lake > Sediment | place: Indonesia: South Sulawesi... | reverse complement strand
CTCAATCCTGCTCTCAATCAATCCTTTAGGAAACGGAATCATATTAGCAGGTAGATAACTACGCAAGTTCAGAAAACAGTCGTCAACAGTTTGAATAATCGCGTGCCGCCAACGCGACTCAAAGAATACGGATCGCAACGAAGCCTCTTCCGCTGTCGAACTGAGAGCTCCAGTACAAGGCCGACTTTAACGCGACCGTAAACATCGGGTCCCGTTGACCTCGTGATAGTGTTAAAAGCGAATTAGCATATTCTCCTCCAGTACGTCGCGGCATCCTGAACAGTCACGACCTTTTTGAGTGCAAGTTCAAGTTCGACCGGCGTGTATGCGAGGATCTCAAAAGCGAGATCTTCTGGAAGGATTATCCTCAACCTACCGATTCTCTCAACGATGTTCTCGTCCCCAAATGATTTTCAAACTACTATTATGTCAATATCGCTGTCCTCAAGCCATTCGCCCTTTGCGTAGCTTCCGAATAAGTATGCTTCAACGTCGCCGACAGCTCGCCTTAGCGTCTCGGCAAGTTCTTCTAATCGATGTTCAACCGCTCTTGGTAGACGTAAGGATTTCTCGACGCATTCTCGGTATGTGTCGAGTTTCGACATACAGCCTTTTATATAGTCTAGGGATGAGGTTAGAGACAAGTCACGTAATTGTGACTAACAACCTAGAGGAGAAAATGGAAAATTGAGTAAGAGAATACTAGCAGCATTCTTAGTGACGCTATTCATAGTCTCAACATTCGCAACAGTAGCAGAAGTTCAAGCTCACTTCACACTCGGTGTGCAGACACCCTCAGGGCCTGTTACGGACGGGCTTGCATGGCCGAATCGTTCAGTCGGAGTGCCTGGCAACCATCTTCCAGGCCCACTATTCTATGTGACCCCTGGTTTGGCGTATGTTCCTCCCGATCAGCAAATGCTGCCGGGGGGTAACTACTATTCCCCTGATGCAGCGGTGATAACCGAGACGACCGGCGGTCTTACTTTCTACATCAACGTAACTAACTTTCTCCTTCCACCCAATCCCATTACATTCGTTGATTTGTTCAACATTACTTGGGAAGACGACCGTTGGCTATACATAGCCATCCCACCCGAGTTCACACCCTCAGGTGACTGGGTGAACGGAGAGAAGACCAATATCGCAACGAGCATAACAAATGACTATGCACTGATAGAAACAGGGCAGTTGGCTATAGACTCCGAAGTTGCACCTGGCTGGTGGTATGTTAGAATTTCAGCTGCAACACTACCAGGTCACCTAGACCAAGGCTATCTGTATCCTCCTGGCGTCGATCCATACCGCGATAGGCAAGTAAGGACAGGGGACTTTGAAGGATGCTACTGGGTCTGGGTTGGCGGTCTTAAAGCACCTAGCATAGCTGGCAAATACTTCTTCAAGATATTCACGGTCGATCCTGATGGAGCCTATATCACGTGGTGGAGATTTCTGTACCCGAACTTCCCAGTTCTCCTTGTCAAAGGTGAACTTGACCCAGGCTATATTCAAGGCAGAATACTCTACGGCGGCAGCTACGCCTTTGGCTACTACTACGGCGACCCAATCTGGAAGCCAGGCCGCGTGATCGCTGAGGGAGAGGCGATCGACCCAGTCACCAACGAGCCGACGGGCAGAGAAGTGATGGCGATGGGTTACTTTAGCGCTGATGCAGAGGGCTACTATGAGATCGAAGGCTTAGCGCCGGGCATATACAAGTTGACAGCTGAAGCTGCAGGATTCCCACCTGTAACACTTGCAACTGAGATAACAGTGAAACGTGGGCAGTCGATCCACGGCATAAACATATACGTGTATCCAGGCGCGAAGATTGCGCTTAAAGTGAGTTCAAAATGCCCCACAGGAGCAGTTCCATGGCCACACTACGCAGTCGATTGGGAAGCTTGGGAACTTGGCGAACGGGATCTTGACGTCATATTTCCCAACGGGATCAAATGGGCGCTCAAAGATGAGGAAGGAAACACTGTTGTACCTACCTTTAACGCAGGCCAATACATATTCCAAGTGACCAACATATCTTTCCTTATGTACATCGGCGACATAACAAGCTATGAAGGCACGGAGATTATCTGGGATGGACATGTACCTGACTTCGATGCTCACTGGATATCAGGTCTAGCGGCTGGCGCATACTATCCGAGCGTGTATCTATTCGGCTACGTCCAACTTGATGACTTTCCAGTCGTGGTACCCGCGGCTGAGTATACAGGCTTTATATACAGAGAGATGGATCTGTTCAAAGGCGGAACCGTAACCGCAACAGTCCACTTCCACAACCAAGAGATGCCCTCAGCTGAAGAAGGACCTGTGGAAGCAGACACTTTGCTGATCGAGGCTTACGATGCTGAAGACAACTTGTGGGCGTGGAATGAAACTGATGTAGCTGTCGGTCAAAAATATGTCGATATACAAGTGATAGGTGACAGCGATGTACCATACGGCATGATAGCCGGAACCTACACATTCAAAGTCTACTACATAGGCTATGTGCAGCAAGAGTTTCCGCTGCACACAATACAGCTCTGCACATCCAACGCGTTCAGCTTCCACCTAGTCAAAGGCGGGAACATAACTGTAACTGTGTATTCAAGAGACTGGGAGGACCCAGCTATGCCATTGAACTGGCTATATCCGCCAGCACACTTGAGAGTGTACTTCTACAACTCAGCGGACGAGCTGATAGGCTACAGCGCAGCAAACCAAATAGCTGGGCAAGATTGGGTGAGGGTCGCCTACTGGGGCGACTCTGAAGCTGTAGGCTTCGGAACCGACGTCTACAAGATCAAAGCTTACACTGTGGGCTACGTGCAGAAAGCCATACCTGAGGTCTGGGTGCAGAAAGCATCATCGACTGGCGATATACCGGTATACCTGTACGCAGGAGCAAGAATAATGTGCACAGTCAACTTTAAGATAGAGCAGCTCTTCGCACCGCTATCCGACGACAACTGGAGCTACTACTTCCGCATCAACGTATACGATGAGGAAGGGAACCTAGCTGCAGCGAACATCACAACAGTACCTCAAGCAACAACCACCCAGCCTGGCGGTGTACAACAGTGGACGTTCGACGTGGTCGGCTTCGGTGGAGCAACAACTCCAAATAGAATAGTAGTTTGGCCAGCGCCCGCTGCGTACGCAGGAAGCTGGGTACCAGCAGACAGATTCGGCTACTGGGAGCCTACAGGCGTTGAAGCAACAGGGGAAGGCTATCACTTGGACTGGGGCATACCTGAAGGCACGTACACAGTTGAACTGATCGATGAGACGAACGGCTACGTCCAGACAGCCACAGTAGCGGCAACAGTCTCATGGATGAGCACAGTCGTGCTCTTCTTCGATATGCACCTGCAAGCATGGATCGGTGGAACAGTCTACCAGCGCAACTTCATGGGCGACTTCCGCAAAGCCTCATGGTACACAGTCGAAGTCTCAGGAAGCCCGGAGATCTCAACCTATACGCATGACGGCGACTGGGGTGTCTATGTGCCACCAGGAACATACACGGTCGAAGTCCATTTGATGGCACCTGACCACACCGATGCAGTCGTAGTGCAAGAGAGAACCGTAGTCGTCACATGGGGAGCAGATTCTTCAGGACAGAACTTCTACCTAGAGGAAGGTGGAATTCCGATCCCAGAGTTCCCAGCAGCAGGCGTACTAATGCTGATATCCGCTCTAGCAGCGTCACTGTATCTGCTACGTTGGAGAAAACAGGCAATCGTACCGATGCCATAGAATTCGGGAAAACCCGAATCCAATCTCCCTCCTTTTTTAAACAACTTCCCGTGATGTGCATATTTTTCATAGTCTCGACTTCATGTCTTAGATAAACTTGTTATTCCGGAAAAGACTTACTTGGTTCTTGATTCCTTGAGCAATCTTGAGCACGCTTTGTAAACTTCATTCGCTTCCTTCAACGCTTTCGCAGCATGCTCCTTTGTGAACAACTTTGTCGACGGAACGGATCTAAGTTCATCTCCGTACATAGCTGGCTCCCTCATCTCTGCCAAGGCTCTGCTGATCTTCGCCAAATTCTCTACTCTAAACCATTTTGGGAATCTCTTGCTTGTCAGCAGCAAGACTCGGCTCACATCGTGTTTCTTTGGGTATTCGACGCCTACAAGCCGTAAGGCAGCCTTTAAGCTCAGTTCGACGCATTCTTGGGAGCTCCTGACAGCATACGCATAACCCTTCCACTTGATACCCATAGCCGCTGCTTTCAACCTTAACCCGGCTTGTTGGATCATTGAGGAGGCCATATGCGTGGTCTTCATATTGCGACCACTTCACCGAACTTTATGGTTGGCTTCAGGTCCCAGTACCAATCTTGAGGAGACATGAAGATCCTTCTCGCTCCAAGCCTCTTCAAGTTAGCCTTGAACCGTTCAGCCTGACTGCGGAAGAAGCCGTCATCTAGGAGCTCGATCCCATCCTCAACTATGTCCAAGAGTATTGGAGGAGAAGCCTTGACCTCCTCAGGGTTCATCGGCAGAAAAGATACATGCGTATCTACCCCATGCTTGTAAAGCCAGGTTAGCTCTCTCTCAACTCTCTCGGCGAACTCAACCTCAGCCAGTAACTCTATTCTCTCACCGAAAGAGGCTTTGGACTGGAAGACGACTAAGAGATCGATGTCGCTGTTTGAACGAGCTAAGCCCCTAGCCGCCGAACCGTACAAGACAATGCTCCTCAAGGCTGAGATTCTTCTGAAAAGTTCGCAGGTTAAGGAACCTATGAGTCTCGCATAAACGCCTTGCCTAATCTTCTCGATATTCAACAACTTCCTCGCGGAGATCAAAACCATAACATCAGGATCGCTAATCCTATAGAGCCTACGCCTGCCCAATCGGCCGTGCACATATAAGACGCCAGCCCTACGCAAACTACTCAATGCAACCTTAGCTGAGCCCTCGGACTTAGCAAGCCTTCTAACATCATCGAACGTGAACAACTCAGAGTGATGCTCTGCGTACAGGGCTGAGTAGAGTAGCCCAAGCCAGCTTTGGAGCCACATAGGTAAATAAGCTGTTAACCTAAAATAAAAAGCTTCCAGCCGTGATGAATAGGGACTTCAAGAAGGCGACTGGTGTGAGTTATTCCTCGGTCTGGTGCAGAAGCGGTTATCGTTAAAGTTCTCGTCTCAAGGATGCAGTTGAACTTGCATACACGGTCAGCGTCGAGGTCCCAGAGGTCGCGGAGGGCGGCGTTAAAGGGTTGGGGTTGAAATCGTACACGACGCCTGTCTGATGTCCTGAGAGCGATAGGCAGACTGGTTTGTTGAATCCGCCGATTGAAATTATCGTGACTGTGAATGTAGTCGATGAACCTCTGTTCACAGTTTGAGATTGAGGCTTCACGGACATCGTAAAGTTCGCGCCGGCGGAGACGCTTAGTGTGAATTCTCCATCAAAGGCAGACAGAGGAGCAATCGGAGGATTTCTGTATCCGAGCGAATCTAAAATTGGTTGCAGCTTTTCACATATTTGCTAAAACTTTGCTTCTTATTAGTTTCCTCGTTTTGTTCACAGCAACAATCAGCTGCTGAATCCCAAGGCTCTGATCAAAAGGTATGTTGTTTGGTTTCTTTTGTAGAAACGACAAAGACAACGGCATCGGCTTGGAAAGGGTAATCCTAATATCTTAGGATTGATTGACAAGCTTAGCCAAAAACGCCTTCTATGTATGCTTTTGTCCTTGGGTTGCTGGGCCGAGTGAAGACTGTTTCAGCTGGTCCATGTTCGATTAGTTCACCTAAGTAGAGAAAAATTACATAGTCGGCAAGTCTTCTTGCTTGACGTAGAACGTGGGTAACAAACACTATGGTGTAGTCTTTTTTAAGGGTGAGGAGTTGCGTCTCTATATATTGTGCAGATATTGGATCGAGAGCAGATGTGGGTTCGTCGCACAAGAGACATTCAGGCTCCACGGCAAGAGCTCTGGCTAGGCAAAGCCTCTGCTGCTGTCCAACGGAGAGCTTTGATGCGGGCTCATTAAGTCTTTCCTTCACCTCATTCCATAGGCCTGCCGCTTGTAAGCAATGTTCAACGACTTGCTCTACCTTTTTTTCATCTTTCACTCCGTGAATTCTCGGTCCGTAGGCTATATTATCGTAAATCGACATGGGCAGTGGATTTGGCATCTGAGCGATCAGCCCCATCTTCTTCCTTATGTTGGTGACATCTATCCCATTATCAAAAATGTTGATTCCGTCGACTAGCACGTTGCCCGAGACTTTAACTCCGTCGACCAAGTCTGTCAGTCTGTTCAGGCTTTTTAGGAGAGTTGTCTTCCCGCAGCCAGAAGGTCCGATGAGAGCGGTAATCCGTTTTTCCGGGATATCTACGGTTATGTCCTTCAACACGTGACGCTCCCGGTAAAAGACGTTGAGCTTTTGAATAGTTATGTGTGGTCTAAGCATGCCTATTACCTCTCACTTTATCACGTATTTCACAAACCTCCTCGTCGAAAGCCTAGAAGCTATGCTGAGCAATAACACCAAGACCAAAAGTATAACTCCAGATGCATACGCTCTCTGCTGAACTTCGGGGATGGGCGTTCCAAGTTGGAAGAAGACGGCCAGCGGCAGCGTTGCAACAGGATCGAACAACGAATGAGGGACGGAATCGGTATAGCCTGCAGTAAGCAATACTGAAGCTGCATCTCCAATACCCCTACCAAAGGCCAATAGAACCGCTGTCAAGATCCCTGGCAATGTCTGTCTAGTCACAACCTTCAACGCGGTTTCCAGTCTTGTCGATCCTAAAGCATAGGATGCCTCTCTTAACTTGAAGGGAGACATTTTCATCACTTCGTCTATGGCTCGGGTCATAATGGGAAACACAAATAATGTCACTGTGATGATGCCCCAAAGCAACGATGCCCTCGCACCCACGTAAAGCATAATTATGAAGGCGAACGCTCCATATACTATAGAAGGGATCCCCCACAAAACATCGAGGGACAGTCTAGTAAGACTTGCAAACCTAGATTTTCCAGCGTACTCATTAATGTACAATACAATTGGAAGGCTTAGGAGAAAGCCGAGAGCCGTTGCTCCACTAGCCAAGTATAGCGATCCGATTATGGCGTTCAAGATTCCGCCCTCTTTTCCCAGGTAGTATCCCCCTTTCGGGGTTTGAGTGAGCATCGAAAGGCTGAGAGCTGGCGCACCTTTCAAAATCACCACTGCGAATACGGCCAAAAGGCTTCCTACAACTATAGAGGTGGACAGTAACATTAGCCCTTTAAAGAAGGCTTCTTCCAGTTTTCGTTTATTCACCTACACTGACCTCCTTTCTACTCTTATTAAGACAACCCTTGCTAGAATGCTGAAGAAGGCAATTACAAGCAGTAGAATTAGAGCTGCAAGGAGAAGGGCTGAATCGTATAGGGGTATGGACATCATCTCACCATAGTTGTTGGCTATGAGAGCCGGCAAAGAATAAGCAGGGTCAAAAAGTGAGGAGGGAGCCTTGGCGACGTTCCCCATCACCATGAGCACGGCCATCGTCTCTCCAAAGGCACGGCTGAAACCTAGGATTATGGCGGCAAGAAAACCTGGAAGAGCCTTTCGCACAACTACATGCTTCACCGTCTCCCATTTTGTAGCACCAAGGGCGAAGGATGCCTCTCGCACTTCAAACGGAACAGTTCTAAACACTTCCTCTGAAACCGAGATTATTATGGGAAAGACCATTATTGCCAGCACGATGCCTCCTGCAAGCACGCTGTAGCCGGTGGTGGTAGCTCCCGCAAAGGGAGCTACGTAATGCCTTATTAGAGGTACAACGAGTAACACGCCCCATAGCCCGTAGACCACTGAGGGTATACCCGAAAGCAGATCTATGAGAGGTTTTACGATTCCTCGAACCTTGCCTGGCGCATATTCTGCAAGATAGATTGCGCTCAAGAGACAGATAGGGATTGCCAAAATCATGGCAAGACCTGTCACCGAGAGGGTCCCTATAACGAATGGATAGAAGCCGAATTCTCCCTTGGTGGGGTGCCAAGAGGATGTGAGAAACAGTTCACTTAGGGATTGGGTTCCTAAGATTGGGCTCGACCTCTGGAATAAGGCGAATGCCATTATGAAAATGACTAAGCTTGAGAAAATCGTAGCCAGTAGCATAAGCTTGCTGGCAACGATGTCTTTTGATCTTCTATTCATATTCTTCCTCACATGGAATTAGGAAGCAGAAGGACGCTGCTTCTCGACCACTGCTATCCTTCCAGCTTCTTCAGCTCTTCTGCACGTCTTTCCTCAGATAGTGGGAGGTACCCCGTCTCTAGAGCGTATTTCTGCCCGTCAGTTAATATCCAGTTTACAAACTCCTTTGCCGCTGCAGTAAACTTGCCCTTGGTCACAAGATTCAATTCTCTTGCAGGTGGAGATGGATAGGACCCCTTGGATATGGCCTCGATAATCTGGTCTCTAGTTCTGTAGAAATCTTCGTTCTTGTCAACTTGGCCATTTTCGTTGAGATCGAGAGGAGCTATTACTATTCCTTCAATTGGTTTACCTGTTTTCGCGTCATAAGCATAATTGATATTATTGTAGCCTATCCCTAGAGGATCATTTTTAACTGCCTCTGCAAGACCGGGATCTCCATAGACTCCAACCCCTTTGAGGTCCTCCTGCTTCTTGCCCAAATACTTAGCCCACGTCTCACCGGCACCGCAAGAGTCGCTCCTTGTGTACACGTCAATCTCATCTGTTATTTCTGGCCTGCCTACAACCTGACCCCAAGTAGTGATGTTGCCATAGACATAGATGCCCAAGAAAGCAGACCTCTTCACTCCTTTTGCCAAAATATCTTCATATACCGGGTTATACTTGTTCACGGTCGGAACTACAGCGTCCTTGACGACGGAGACCCAAAATGCGCCCTTCTCAATCTCCGCGGGATAAATTTCTCTGGAGACCATGCCTATGTCAACCAGGCCAGCGAGGGCGTCTGCCATCCCTTTACCAGCTCCTCCCGCTGATACTTCAATTCTTACCTTCGGATGGATCTTCTGGAATTCTTCAGCCCACTTAACCATCATCGGGTAGAGGGCCCATGCCCCTGATACGGTTATCGTACTCGTCTGTTCCTCTGGACTAGTAAAATAGTTGTATGTGACAACGGATGCTATGATAATAACTACCGCAGCAATGGCTACAAATTTTCTGTTCATTTTTACCACGTTCCGAAGTGATGCTTTCCTGTCCCATCGACAAGTTGCGCTGAGATCCAACGATTGCCCAGCAGGTCAGTTAACCTCTGCAGTCTCGGTTTCTAGAACTATTCCAGCAGCTGCAGTTCCGCTCTTCCCTTCAACGACAAATCTGCCCAGTTCTGGAAATTCAGAGTACTTTTCTACGCACATTGGCTTAAGAGGTGAAAACAATATTCTCCCAACGTCTCCACTGTTCAGGACTTCTGGAGATTTGGCGTCCAACGTGAGATTGATGGGATCTATTCTTTCCAGAATTCCTTGCACTTTGCATTCGTTTTCTGCAGTTCCGCAACGAATTACTAGCACATCGTTATTTCTTAATTGAAAACCTGAAAACAAGACTATATCTGAAACAAAACTCCTTACAACCTTTGCTCTATTTTGAGGATGACTTATTACTTGCCCTCTTTTTGCTTCTCTGAGTTCGTTTACGATTAACCCAACGGAGTCTCCTGATCCAGCTTTTTCAATTTCTTTTCCGAACATTTCTATTTTCATGACAAGCCCTGCTTGTCCTGAGGGATCGAAGTTGACGACTTCTCCTTCTTCGAGTATTCCAGTTAGGATTTTGCACACAACGATTTTCTTTCCGTCAATTTCATAGACATCTTGGACGCAAGCTCTTAGTGGTTTGTCGATCGGTGGTGCTAAAGGCCTTACGGTTCTGTCCAAGGTTTCGATTAAACTCGAACCTCTATACCATGGCATCTTTCGCGTTTTCTTGAAGACGTTTTCACCCTTTAAGGCAGAGAGAGGAACGATTGGGGGGTTTCTGTAGCCAAGAGAGCTTAGGATTGGAACTAGATCGTTGCATATTTCTTTGAACCTTACTTCTTCGTAGTTCGCCTCGTCCATTTTGTTTACAGCGATAATGAGCTGTTGAATCCCGAGTGTTCTAACCAAAAAGGCATGTTGTTTGGTCTGGTCTTGTATTCCTTCTTTCGCAGAGACAACGAGCAGGGCAGCATCAGCTTGAGAAGCTCCTGTGAACATTTTTTTCATGAATTCTCTGTGGCCTGGGCAGTCGATTATTGTGTAAAGATGTTTTTCGGTTCTGAAGGGAGTTTGCATTATGTCTATAGTTAGGCGGCCTCTTCTTTCCTCCTCAAGCGTATCGAGTAGAAATGCGAATCTGAAGCCTTCATCTCCAGCCTTTTTCAACTCGGCTTCAACCTCTTGTAACTTTTGTTCGGAGATTGCATTGGAATCGTAAAGTAGTCTTCCTATCAATGTGGATTTTCCATGGTCTTTGTGACCTATCACCACAAGATTGATTTTTGGAAAGGTCATTTTCGACACGCTCTGCCCATGTGCAAAGAGATTGTGGAAACTTTACATGTAGCCTAGGCTTCGTAGCTTCTGCATCATGTAGGCTTTTTCTTTGTCCTGCGCTCTTCCAGCTCTCTCTGGAATTCTCGATGTTTCCAGTTCCTTGACTATCTCGTCTATCGTTTGTGCGTTCGAGGTAATGGGAACAGTGCAGGGTTGGCAGCCTAGGCTTCTATATCTTTTCCCATTGTTCGCAAAGTATAGAGGGTTCACTGGAAGTTTTTCTCGTTTGGTGTATTGCCACACGTTCAACTCGGTCCAATGTAGAATGGGGTGAACTCTCATGTGGGAGAAGTCTTCGGATGGTTTTACGTAGAGATCCCACATCTCGGCTGGCTGATCTTCATAATTCCACTTAAAATCCTCGTCTCTTGGAGAGTAGTATCTTTCTTTTGCTCTTATTCCATGCTCGTCCCTTCGTATCGCGAGAATTAAAGCGTCAAATTTTTCTTTCTCGAGAAGATTTTTGAGAGCTTGAGTCTTCAGCAATGTACAGCATTCGAATCTGTCTTTTTCTGCTGAGACTCCTTTTTTCATAGCTTCTTCGTTCCTAGCAATAATTAGATGAAAGTCCCATTCTCTTGCGAGTCTGTTCCTGAACTCGTATATTTCCGGGAATTTGCGTCCGGTGTCAATGTGTATGATGGGGAAGGGAACCTTTCCGAAGAAAGCCTTTTTGCAGAGCCAGAGGGTTGCGGTTGAGTCTTTTCCAGTGCTCCAAAGAGCCGCTGGATTACTGAACTGAGCTTTTGCCTCCCTAATAATTGCGATGCTTTTCTTTTCAAGCCCTTCCAGGTATTCATCATTAACGTTATGGCGGCTCAAGCAAGATTCCTTTCTCTCCTTAAGATAGGTTTCTGGGTATTTAAGTGATGCTTCACTTATAAATCATTTAGCTGTCGCAGCTTACTTGTATCCCAGCGCTTCCAGTCGTCTATCAGCATCCGTAGACTCTAGTTCAGGCAGATATCTTCGGATCAGGAAGACAATATATTCGGTTGGGCTGCGGTAGCCGCTTCCTTCAAGAGCCTTCGAAAGCTTGTCATATAGCACTTTAGGAATGGAAATGTTCACGTATTTAGCCATGATCTGTCAAGAGAATAACAGTGCACATGCATTTTAAAGGCTATGCCTTGTCGTAAATTCCAGTTTAAGGGGCTTTCCGTCCATATCAGCTGGAACAGGGATATTCATTAGGTCCAGTATGGTGGGGGTGATATCCCAAAGGTGAACTTTGACTTCTTTCCCCTTAGGCAATCCTGGTCCGAGGATTCCTAAGATTCCTTGAACGTCCGTGGGGTTGTGGGTGCCGTCATGGCCTCCACTCCACCTTGGATTCTCGTTTATGTATCGTTTTAGCTTGTTTTTGTTTGTGATCTCTGGCTGTCTTGCCGCTTGATATCCTACATTGAAGATTGTGGTGAGGTCTGGGGCTTCGTTCAGATAAGGTCCCCACCACAGCTCTTCTCTCTTTCTAATATCTTTAATCGGTTTCTTGCCATCGATCGTGACTGTCTTGAGGTATTCTATAATTTCGTTTCTCATTGTTTCGTATTCTTCGCCTGGGTTGATTATGCCTTTGGGCTCTCTTCCTTTAACATTTAGCCATATGTCTCCGTATCCGTACGAGACAGCTTTGCTTTTTTCCATGTCTATTTTTTCCGATTTCATTATCAAGAATCCTTGTTCTTCTAGATAGTTGTTTACTATGACTTCTGTGTGAACTAGGCAGAATCCATGATCGGAAACAACTATAACCGATGTGTCTCCATCTACGGATTTTAAGAAGTCGCCCATTATCTTATCGACTCTGGTATAGAAATTTCTTACAAACTTGCTATACTTGTTTTCTTCATGTCTTGGGTGAGTGGGGTCTATATGTTTCCAAAAAAAGTGTTGGATTCTGTCTAAGCCCATAAAGACGGGCATGAAGAAATCCCATTTTTCTTCTTGCAGTAAGTAGAGAGAGATCTCAGCCATCTCATCTGTGATCTCATTAACCTTTTCGAAGAAAAAATCTGGGTCAGCTTCAACTCTGTCCAGAGTTTCAGTTTCCAGGTCTCCTTGAAGTTTGTCAATTTTGAATTTCCGCTTGATTTTCTCCTTTACATTGTTTGGATGAGGGATGCCTTCACTTCCAGATAAGAAGCCGGGTATTACTAAGCCTCTCACTTCTTCTCTATCGCTCATTGGAATGTTGATAGTTGCTACTTTTTTCCCTGCCTCGCTCAGAATTTTCCAAAGAGTCTTCGACTTAAGCATTTCAGGTCCAATTATCTTCCTTTCATAGGTTCCTTTTTTTCTCATGGCGAAGCTGAAGATTCCGTGGTTGCCAGGGTTTTTTCCAGTCATGAAGGTTGCCCAAGCCACAGGTGTTTGAGCCGGGATTGGCGGAATTGTTTGCCCAAAGACGCCTTGTTTCTTAAATGCCCGAAGCACTGGTAACTCGTCGATCCACTCATTAATTAGCTTTGGAGAAGCACCGTCAAACCCCAAAACCAGTATCTTCAAGGCTCTCTTCTATTTTAATAGATCGAAAAGTCATTTGAATTTAACGCCTTCAAAGTGTCAGATGTGTCAATATGGTGTGAATGATTAAACACTATGTTGCAGTGGTACTAGTTGTGGAAGTAGGCCTAGTGAAGAAGAAATCTAAGGAAGTTTGGAGGAAAAACTACGTGAGTTTCTCTTGATCATTGAAGACTCTGCTTGCAATTGAAAGGATAGAACCTTGAAGCTCAACTTGATAAAGCTTTCAAGAGGATCGAGGATAGATTCTTCCGACGACAACTTCAATGTGAAGATCTTCAAGACAGTTCAGGAAATACTGTTTTCATAGTAGCCGAATTATGCTTCTCTCTAATTCTAAGCCAGAAAAAAGCAGCCACTCAGATCGGTACCAAAAGAAAAATTGAGAAAAAACGTTCAGATCCTTCAGAACCATCGGTTCTTTAAAGATTTTTCTGTAGGCATGAACTAGATTTTTGTGATGTAGTATGGTGATCATAAGACCATGGATAATTGCGATCATCCTCATACTCGTGGCCATCATCATACTCGTAGTAGTTTGGTTTTGGAGACGTAAACAACGGCGGCAACGGACGGCAGTGATTCCTACGCCGAGCCAGAAGATAATGGTCAGATGCTCAAGCTGCAAGACCTTGAACGATGAAGACGCAACATTCTGCTACAACTGCGGAAGCAAATTGAAGTAGCTCTCAGATTCTGTTCCAAGGTTGCAGATAGTACTAAGGAGGGCTTATCCTGGGCTTTGGAAGTGCATTCCTTTCTATAGCAGATGTCTATTCCACCGACTTTGTGGTAGCAGCCTGAAGAGATAGCCCTATACTATCCAACATCAACATCACTCAAATTGAGCGCGAAGTCGCCGAACTCAATCGTTACTACAATTGTCCTATCTGCGGGCACCTACCATTTCTGGGTAGGATGTAAATCGTGTCAGGGCGGTTTCGCAGCACGGTACTTCATATGGGTCACAGCAACTCATGGTTGACAGCTACTAAAACCAGAACGAGTTCCTCATTTTTTGGACGAGGCCTCTGAGAAGATAATCAAGAAGATTGAACTCTCAGACTATATTTCATAACTAAAAGCTTCAGATCCGTTTCTTAAGCTTGAAGGTATTTAACCGAACCGAAGGCTTCATTTCTACACTGAAAAATGACGATCTTGCAAATTCCAAACCCTTCCATGAACTCAAGAAGCTTAACAAACGCTTCCGTCATGAGCTGGTGAATAGAAAGATATAATTCTTGAGCGGGCATAAACCCAAGGTTGGAGTAATATGAAGATAACAGGGCCTTCGCTCAAAGCGTTCTTCGCGATCACGGTGCTGTGCCTACTATTTGCAAGTCTTCTAGTCCCAGCGCGCGGAAATCAGGAGGAAAATAATCAAGATCTGGCAGATCTAGCCAACCAAGTAGTAATAGGAAAAGTAGCGCAAATGAAGTCTCAATGGAACAATAACCGAACGATGATCTACTCTTACGTCAAGATCACCGTCGAGCAAGTCTTGAAAGGAGCATATCAGACTGAAGTTACAGCGAGGTGCTTAGGAGGAGAGGTTGAGGACATCGGCATCGGAGTGTCTTCTGAGCCCACCTTTAATGTTGGTGAGAGAGTTAAGCTGTATCTGAAGTTTGAGGAAACAGGGAATTTCGCCCTTGTTGGCGGAGTAAGGGGAAAGATATCATTAACTGGAGGCGCGTCCTCGACTGGATACAGCTACTCAGGAGTCCACTGGAGCGATGGGGCTCTTCCTGTAAAGTATTACATTAATCAAGTCGGGACTCCAGATACTGAAAACGAATTTATGGCTGTACAAAGATCGTTTCAGACCTGGGAAGACGATCCGGGCTCGTACATGGACTACACATACATGGGGACTACAAGTGCGGGCGCAGAAACTAGGGATAGTTTAAATGTCATCGCTTGGGGATCTATAGATGGACCTGGCAATATTTTGGCGCGCACTACTTATAGATACAGTGTTCTCGGCAAACATCTTTTCGAATTTGACATAGTGTTCGACGAAGAAGAAACTTGGTCCTCTAGCGGTGAACCGAATAAGTTTGATGTACAGAGCGTTTGCGCACATGAAGCTGGCCATACGTTGGTCTTAAATGATCTATACAATGCAGCCGATAAAGAAGAGACTATGTACGGCTATATCTCGCTTGGTGAGGTAAAGAAAAGAGATCTCTATTCCGGCGATATAGCAGGAATAAGGTACATCTACCCAATTCGAACTATCGACATCGATACCGACAAAGGCAGCTACAAGTCAGGGGAAACAGCGAAGATAAGCGGTCACATAGTGAATCCCGGCCCTGCGATCAACGTCAGAGTCAAGGTTTGGGCGCAACTGCCCGATGCTAGTGTAATGAATATCATGGACAAGTTGACGACCATACCCACCACTACAGACGCAACTAGAACGGTAGAGTACACGTTTCCCTCTGACGCTCAACAAGGTGCATACGCACTACACGTACAGCTGATCGACCCAAGCACTCAACAAATTATTGACGAAGATACAGCAACATTCACACTCAGTTACTGAAGGCCACGCAACTTCCTGAAAAGATGCAACTATCCGAAACTCGGTGCTTCAAGCGAAGTACAACAGATCATACGAGGTTAGTGAGCGTAGACAGGGAGTAAATCATCTTGCAGATCGCAAGGAGAGACTTTCTAAAGCTGGCTACCTTCTCACTTTTCTGCTTCATGTCTAAGGCAAACCTCTCTCATCTAGCAAAAGCCCATTCAGATTCGATCGTTTCGATATCGAGATTCTACGATCTCTCAAGAAGCTCCATCCATTCGGCAACCGTATTGTGCATAGACAATTTGCCTGGAGGAATTTTCGAGTTCGAGCGGATGGTGAAAGACAAGAAGGTAGTTATCAAGCCGAATTACGTCTCAGCCACGCCGAAGAGCCTGGGAAAGACAACTCATCCCGACCTTGTGAGGGCACTTTGCATGCTGTCTTTCATGCATGGTGCAAAGGAAGTAATCGTCGCGGAAGGTAGCGTCGAGGCGGACACACTCAGAGCCTTCGAACTGTGCGGAATTACAAGCGCTGTTTCAGACCTCAAGTACGTGAAGCTCGTAGACTTGAATGAGGATTCTTCGCATCCGATCGAGGTCAGAAACCCTATCGCATTGCCAACCGTTCATGTGCCAGACACTCTTAAAGACGCCGTCCTCATATCTGCGCCTACACTGAAATCTCACATTCTAGGAAGGGTATCCCTGGGCCTCAAGAATCTTGTTGGCACGTTGCCAGCGAACATCTATTCCCAGTATTGGCCAATGCATAGAAACAGGGGCGTGTTTCATGAACAGTCCTATTTGGGCTGGAAGCAACTTCATCAAGACAGTGAGCCATATGACGGCAAGGAACATAGCCTCGACACCCATGGCGCCATAGCAGACATAGCGTCTGCAATTAGGATCGATCTGACAGTGATCGATGGAACGGTAGGACTTGAGGGAGGATGGGCTCCCACAGACGGTGCACCCGTCGACATCAAGGAAAGAACCGGTAGTTATCTGCTGGTCGCCAGCTACGATCCCGTCGCAGCGGACTATATCTCTGCAAGAACAATGGGTTGGTCAGACGACGAAATAAAAGGTCGCAATCAAGGAACCCCGGCGATCTGGCAGCTAAAATATGCAGTGATGAAGTCGCTTGGAACCTGGGACCCCGACGCAATAGAAGTGGTTGGCGAGGACGTAGGATCGATCAACGCACACTTCAAAAGAGCATACTACATGCAGTGGCATCTGGAGGAACTTGTTGTAGAAATCTCAACAGACAAACAGATCTACACATCCGGAGACCAAATGAAGATCGCTATTCGACTGACCAACCCTCACCCCAATCCCCAGAATGCCAAACTGACCTGTGCCATACAGCTGGCGAGCACCAAGAGAATAATCCAAGTTCCGGTATACCTGAGTGCAGGATTTGATGAAGAGTATGAGTTTTCGATTGCGGTAAGAAACTTCGGAAGCACGGCCTTCAAGGCCTTGATCGAAGCTTCAGTTTCAAATCCAGCGACCGGTGAAATCATATGCAGGGATCAAGTCTATTGTTGGGTATACACGCGAAATCTGAGAAGAGACTTGGCACATGGATTGTCGTATCCGCCGCAAATTAGCGTCGTCGCAAGAAAGTGTCCTTACGGATTCTTAGCAAGGAAGAAGCCATAACGAGCCCGTCTCTAATTACCTTGATGTTGGATCCGTGCACGTAACTGTAGGATATTGGTACTTTAACCAAGTCGAGGTCATGATATTGGGCCTTAGCAATGATCTCGGCATCTATCTCAAACCCGTTGGTTCCAATACTTGGCAACAAGGCTTGGAGAGCGCCTCGCCTGAACGCCTTGAAGCCCGCCTGTGTATCGTGTACATGCGAACGGAAAAGAATCCGAAAAAGAAGGTTAAAGGCCAGACCGGCAACTATTCTACGGATCGGTGGCCGTGGCCTCATTCTAGTTAGCGAGCGAATCCCGATCGCCATGTCAGATGTTTCTAGGGCTTTAAGAAATAATGGGATCTCTGAAGGTCGATAGGCACCATCAGCATCCATAAAGACGACTGCCTTCCCTCGAGATTCCTTGAAAGCGGCTTTCAGGGCGCCGCCCTTCCCGAGTCTACGGTTATGATGAAGTACGCGAATTGCGTCACAAGTGATGGTGAACCGCTTGGCAACCTCCAGCGTCTCATCCGAACTCCCATCCTCCTCCACTATGACCTCAGATGTCGCGCCGCTCTTATGCGTAAAATCCTTTAAGAATGCTAAGAGTTCTTCAAGAAACGGCCCTATTCTAGAAGCTTCGTTGTGAGCAGGAATCAAGATCGAGATGTCAACGCTACTGGCTATCGGATGTCCGTGTGTACTCAAAAGGCAAACACTCCAAAGTGTGCTGAACCTTGACAAATTCATGTCCTATGATGTTGGCGCTGGCAAGATATTCAATAGTGCCTTTCCGAAGTATTGAAAGTTGCACAAGATGTTAGTGTAAGAAGCGTTCGCGAGAGGGCAATAGCACATTCCCTTGCGAATGAAATTTCGAGTCTGATCGGCCTCACGCGAGTTCCAGACATTCTGGAACCCATAGTCAACTTGCCTAAGATTTCCAAGCGACATTTCATATCCCAAGATGCAGCATGGCCAAACGTCACCGAAAGGAGTTATTTGGCAAGAGGCGAAACCGGCGTAGCAAGGAATGATTTGCCTTCTTTCAGTAATTGTTCTTTCGGCCAGTTCATAATAAGCAAGACGGAAGGACTGAGTGAGCCGTGACCTGCCATCCTTCCAGCCGTCCTTGCGAATCCGTTTAGACAGTAACCTAATAGTTTCTGCGTAGTCCCCGGCGTCGGGAGCAATGCCAGAGCCGATGTTAAACAACTCTGTCCTTTCCTCAGCGATCTCTGTTATGAAAGAGTGAGGTGCAAGCTTTCTTACTACTTCGTAAATCTTGGGAATGAAGCGAATGTTATATTTTGAGATAACTGTGTGGAGACCGACTTGGACATTTGGAAACTCGACCGAAATACTTTTAATTCGTTCGTATCCATTGATCAAAGCTTCATAATTTCCTGAAACCCCTCTTATCTCGTCATGCTCTGCAGCAACACCATCAAGTGAGAAGTTAACGACCAGGTTCAGGTCTGGACATCCTGCGAGGATCTCTTCTATCCTCTTCTCAATGACTTCCGGAAGTAATCCGTTTGTGGGAAGCACCAAGACGGACGGAGAGCAATATTCCCAGATTGCCCGGCATATTCTGCTCAAGTCTGGTCTTAGAAACGGTTCCCCTCCTGTGATTACAACATAGAACACATTCTGACCAATCGCCTTGAATATCTTTTCGAACTCTTGTGTTTTCAACTCCCCCTTCTCAAGCTCAGGATTCTTTCTGTATAATTGCCATATATGACATGTCTTGCACATTGAATTGCATTTCAATGTTACAGCGACTGTCACATTCATAGGAAGAAGCCGAGGACGCCCTAGAGACCTAAATAGTTTGTACCCGAATACTCTCGGTAGAAGTCCCAGATACGTCCTCATAGCGAATTCTCCGATGTCTCAGAAGAGCTATTATCGGGAATAGATAAAAGTATGGGAACAGTGCGTGCGATCGGTTCTTGCGGAGGGGGGCCTTACGAGGATATGCGCCTTCAGACACGGAGGAATAGTACCGCCGCTCTACGGGGCTCTCATCAGATCGTATGAATTATTGGTGAACCTAACTAGGAAAGGACATGAAGTTAGCCTTCACTCCTACGGCGAGGCTAGTAGGTGTTATACATATCACAATATTCGGTGTAGAGAAGTAAGGCGCCCCCTAGCTTTTGCGAACAGACTTGGAAACATGTTCTATGGAGTTGAGGGAGAATGGGTTTTCAAACTTTTGTTTTCGGGAACGCCCCAACTCGCCGCTTCCGCTCGTGAAGAAATAGGGGCATGCGATGTCGTTTACGTCGAGCACATATGGAGCAGCCTATTTCCGCTAGTGTACGCGAGGATATGTGGCAAACGATCGGTATTGGACAATCATAACGTCGAGACAATGCTGGCAAACCGCTCTAGGCAGGAGGCACGAGGTTTTCTTCAACGTGTGCTTGCTTTCCTTTGGCTATCCTACGTTTTACTTCTTGAGAAGACATCATGCAGCTTGGCGGACCTTGTAATAGTGACGTCTGACACTGATCGTGACCTTCTTTGCAAGACTGCGCGTGTTTCCAAGAAGAAGATTCAGGTCGTGCCGAACGGTGTAGATCTTGAAACTTTTCGCCCATCCCGTGAGGAGGGCCTGAGAGCACGCGCCTTTCTAGGTATCGACAGGAATATACGCATCATCACGTTCGTTGGCATGCTTGATTATCCACCCAATCTATACGCTCTTCGTTGGATCGTCAAGGAACTCGCTCCTAGGGTCCACCAACAGGAACCTGATGTCCGCTTCTTGATTGTTGGGCGCAACCCTCCGAAGGAACTGATAGGAAAAGACAAACGTATTTTCTTCACTGGAGAGGTCGCGTCCGTTGTACCTTATATAAATGCATCTGATGTGTGCATCGCTCCTATGACTGTTGGTTCTGGAACGAGGATGAAGATTCTATGCTATCTCTCCTGCGGGAAACCCGTGGTTTCTACGCGATTAGGAGTAGAGGGACTCGATTCGTCCGTAGCAGCTAACGTATCTGTCGGCCATTTGAATGAACTCCCCAGCTTGATCTTGAATCTCTTGATGAACCCTGAGGGGCGGCTTGAAACACAAGTACAAGAGATCATTTCCAGATATGATTGGAAGAGGATTTCAGCCAAACTTGAGAGTTTATTAATAAGCCTTGTAGGGGGAACGACGTACATTCGATAGCAACTGATTGAGCAATGAGTCATTACCGTTGATATGTTTCCAAAATCCGATCTACTTGGAAAGTCTATCTGGCGAAGACCTTTAGAAGGATTTTCGACCCCAGCGCTAGCGTTGTGGTGGCGTATAGAGTCAATACTAGAATGTCGAAGATCACCTTAATCTCCAATGAAGCTTGCCTAATCATAATAGACCTGAGGGCGTCAGTCGCGTAGGTCAAAGGTAGGAAGCGTGAAATATACTGAAGAGGTGCAGGCATCATTTCGATTGGAAAGAAAACTCCTCCCAGAAAAACTAGAGGCCAGTTGATTATCTGGTTGTAAGCGGTTGCTTCTCTTGGGTCTCTGCAGATACCTGACACTAAGACTCCTAGTCCCGTGAAAGTAAACGAGGTGAGAAAGATCACGAACAAGACTAGATGTATGCTCCCAATTTGAGTACCGAATACTAAGTGAGCAAGTATTAGGATCAGAATAGTTTGAGAGAATCCAGTCAGGCATCCAGCTAAAGTCTTTCCCAAAATTATGGATCTGGGCCTCACAGGAGCGACCAATATGCGATCGAGGGTTCCAAGGCTCCTTTCCCAAACGAGCGTGAGCATTTGGAATGCACAGCCGAACATCGCTGTCATTGCCAGCACTCCTGGCACCAGAAAGTTCACGTAGTTGAAACCAGACCCGTAGAGAAAATTTGTCTTCATTCTTATTCCGCCAATCTTCTCATTCACATCCTTGACTGCTTGCTCTATCGCACCGTAAACGGATTGAGCAAGAATAGGATTCGAATCGTCAAGGATAACTGTAATCGTACAATCCACACCATCCCTATGCGAACTTATGATCACAATTCCATACAGATTCCCCGCAGAAAGCATGTTCTGAGCCTGACTGATGTCTGAACTGCGAATCAGCTTGATGGCAGGTGATTCGTCCAAGCGTTCTATCACTTGAAGCTCAATTTCAGAGTAGCCTTGACACAAGACAGCTACTGGAGCTTCTTGGAGCGGTAGACCTTGAAATCTGAAACTAAATACGAGCAGCATGAGAACAGGCAATATCAGAGTGGTCAAGAATCTTTGGCGAAACTGAAAGAATTGTCTCAGATCTTTCTCCGCGATCCAAATAGCCTTTATCAACGTTTCTAATCTTATTATGATACCGCCTCCTAAGGCTTGTAACCTCGATGAACGAGGAGATGAAGGTCGTTGGCGGGTTCCTCTTCTCTCAGAGTTCTTCCTGTGAGTCTAAGAAAGACATCTTCAAGTGTCGGCTCTATCTTACAGACCGAGACGATCCTGATGTTCCGCCTGATAGCCAACTCGATTATCTCAGGCAGAGCTGAATCTGCATCTACGGCGTGAACCCGTAGTACGTTGTTATTCTGATCAAAAGAAACACTGCGTACGCAATTCATCTGGCTGAGATACTCTGCCAGGAGATCTGAGTACTCCGGCACTACGAGTTCCAATATATCGAACTCCCTGGCTGACTTCTTCAGGCTTTGTAAAGTGTCCAAGGCAACGAGTTTCCCGAAGTCGATTATCCCAATTCTTCCGCATAACTCCTCGGCCTCCTCTATCCTATGCGTGGTCAAGAACACGGTGACTCCTTGAGAATTCAACTCTTTGACCAAGTCACGTATCTTTCTTGCTGATTGGACATCAAGCCCAGTTGTCAACTCATCTAGAAAAAGGATTCCGGGGTCGTGAACCAGAGCAGCGGCTATAGTCAGTCTCCTTTGCATACCCTTCGAAAATGTAGAGACGCGATCGTTCCCTCTACCGGTAAGTTCAAAGACTTCCAGAAGTTCGTCTATCTTTTTCTTCCTAAGGTTCCTCGGGACGTCATGTAACCTTGCCATCAGTTCTAGATTGTATCTCGCAGAAAGGTCAGTATACATATTTGAGAGTTCAGGAACGTAGCCTATCTTCGCCTTAACTTTTTGGGGGTCCTTCGAGACGTCGTGGCCCTCAATCTTGGCTGTTCCTTCCGTAGGACGGAGAAGGCAGCAGAGCATTTTGATAGTCGTGGTCTTGCCCGCTCCATTCGGGCCAAGAAAACCGAAGATCTCTCCTCGAGCGACTTCAAGGTTTATTTTATGAACCGCGGCTACTTTTCCGAACAACTTGGTCAGGTCGAGTGTTTCTATCGCTGACTCCATTTTAAGCATCAACTTTAGGTTAGCAGATGAATTTGAACTATTTCTATTCTCCTTTATGTTGTACGACTATCCTAAATGACATGTTCAGGAATCTTCACCCGTACATCCATTCAGAAGAGAGATATAAGTGCATTTGAATAATATTTTGCCGTGGTTCGAGCCGAGGTTTCGGATAGTTGAGTCAAGAAGACTTGGGTGTAGCTTACGAGTGTTTCGTGAAGGCAAGGTACTTGAAAGATCTACGCTCTAGATTCGGTCTCGAATCAATGTTGGAAGCTCATTGTGATAACGGTGGAGAGGGCGCTTTGGTGGCGCTAGGACTCAAAAGGCATGTGGTTGTCGTGAAAGGTATTCCTGGCGTCAATCCAAAGTGGTTCCGTTCTTCAGCCCCTTGCGAAATTGTAGAAAGTGAATTGAGTCTTATGCCCTTTGGATCTCGTACATTCGACCTCGTTTGCAGTTTAGACCTTATTGAGTGGGGTCCGAGTACGATTGAATATGTTAGAGAGATGGGTCGCGTTTCGAGAAAATTCATCTTGATCTTCGTGCCTAACCCGTTTCATGTTGGGCACCTTATAAGACGCGTACGCTTTACTAGAAACGCTCGATCGATCCGGAATACTAAGTCTTGGATATCTGTAGGACGTATCTGCGAGGCTCTCAGAAAAGTAGGTATGAAGATAGTTGAAATAGGAGGAATCGATGCGCCTCCTTGGCCTTCGTATCTCAGTGTACGAAACTTGGCGAGACGTAGCGGTTTTAGATGGCGATGGGGTATCCTAGGAAATAGAAGATGCCCAAGAATCATTTGGGTCCTAGCGGAGATGGAGAAAGCGATGCCGAGATGGCTAAAAGCTTTCCAAGGACACATCGTATGCGTTCTGGCGTTGAAGGAGACGTATGCAAACTGTTCGATCTGGGCTTCGGAGCTAAGAGCTCGAAATGCCCTTCGAGATGAGTCGGTTGGACAAAGCCATTTTGGCTATCGTTAAAGGAAATGATCCTCGAAGTTTAGCAAAGCGCGCGATTGAGTTATTGAGCGGTATAGAATCATACGTCCAAACTAATGATCGGGTTATTCTCAAACCGAACCTCTGCGCCTACATGAAAGCGACTTCGGGAGGTACGACTGATCCAAATCTGTTACTCGGGATTGTCGAAGAGGTGAAAAAGATAACGAATGATGTTATGATAGCAGAGAGTGATTCCCTCGAAAAGAGGGCGAGTCAAGCTTTTTCATTCTGCGGTTATAGGGACGTGCTGCATGGTACTGGAGTTAAATTTGTCGATTTATCCAAGGAAGAGTTGGTAGAGATCGATATAGAAGGGGCATTGTTACTGAGGAAGATCATGCTACCTAAGATTGTTCTTCAAGCAAAAATAATCAATGTTCCTAAACTGAAGACGAGCGAAATGACGACGGTGTCGTTAGGCTTAAAGAATATCTTTGGGTTCATTCCTTTCAGAAGCAAGTACAAGCTCCACTCCTCCATCAACAAGGCTATAGTGGACATCAACAGGATAGTTCGTAGCTCTCTTACGATTGTAGATGGGATAGTGGGCATGGAAGGCGATGGCCCCATTCATGGGAAGCCTGTGAGGACAGGTCTAGTTATTGGAGGAAGCAACGTTGTTGCGGTTGATGCTGTCTCATCCTATGTAATGGGCTTCGATTTCCATTCAATCTCACACATCATGCTTGCTGAAAAGGAAGGACTGGGATCGACAAAGTTATCCGAAACTATTATGAAGGGTGAGAATCCAGAAAAAGTCAGAAGTTCGTTTGCTCCGGCAAGAATCATATCGAGTCGCCGATTGATCGCTCATAGACTTCTTCCGAGCTTCGTTTTAAGGCTACGGTGACCGCGAGAGTCAAGCAAGGACAGTTGCTTTCAAACATAGGATTCGAAGACTAGGCTATTTCTTTGGCTTCGCTTCTCCAAAGCAATACTCTGACTAGCCTTGAGTAGGCATCCACATGTAACTTTAGACAGTTCAAGAAGAACCTTGTAGCGAGGTATTGTTTCAAGATATTCTTATAGTCCTCACTCGTTCTCCATTCTCTATCGAACTCGCGCAAGAAGGCCTCATCGAATCTATTCTCATGGAGTGCTCTGACAGCGATCTTTGCGGCCAACCTCGCTCCCCTCATAGCACAGCCTATGCCCCCGCCTGAGATTGGCTCTACCATTCCTGCTGCGTCGCCGACGACCAAGATCCTATGTCCGACTATTCGCTTGGCAGGCGCGAGAGGGATAAGAGCTGCTGCAAATTTTGTTATTCTTCTTTCTCGCACAAGCGGGGCAACTTTGGGGTGACTGTCTATGAAGTTATCTAGGCAATTTCGAATATTGGTCTGCATTGTAGACATCAGGCACATGATACCTACGTTCAGCAGATCCCTTTTCGGAACAATCCAGCCGTAACCCCAAGGCGTAATTTCGCTTCCGAAGAACGCATCAAAAGAATCCAGAGGATTTTGTTTCCACTCTACTTCATAGATACACGCTACCGCAGTGCTATCGGGTTTTCTTTCGAACCCCAAACTGAATTTTCTATGCGAGAGCGTGTTTGGACCGTCAGCAAATATAACGAGCCTCGCTTGTATCAAGCGATGCTCCTGACTTACTCTGTCCGTCACGGCAACCGTGACCTTGTCGTTGCTCAGGTTCACATCGTGCGCAATCGTCGAAACCGTAAGATTCGCACCTCTCCGATGAGCGGTCTCCGCCAAAAACTTGTCAAAAACCTCTCTCCGAACAGATACTGCAGGCTGGTTCAAGACATATGACTTCTTTCGAAAATGGAAAATCCATCTTGAAACCCTTTTCTCGATAATTTCTTGGGGCAGATCTATGCCACTTACATATTTCTCTAGTATCCCCCCGCCGCAGACATTTGTTCTTCCAGGGAACGCTTCTTTTTCAATTAAGACGACATCGTATCCAGACTCGGCTATCTCCATCGCTGCCGTTGAACCTGCAGGGCCGGCGCCCACTATCGCTACGTCTGTTTCGAAAATAGTGCCAGGACTGGGATTCTTTGATAATTTCGATTCCAAACGACAGCGGCCCCAACATCTTTGTTGCTTGGTTGCTATTCAAGTGTTTGGGAAAAGCTAAAGACAACTTCTTTCGAAGTTAAATAGCGGCCGCATCAGTGTTTGGATTCGACCTGAATGCGCAAATGAGAGGGTCTTTAGGAATCGGAGGTCGTCTCCGCTAGTCGTCCACACGGAGTAAAGCAAGATGTCTGCTACCTCTTCAACTAGTAACTCTCAACCTGTTATGTATCCGCTACTCTCTGTCGCGGTCTGCTCCAAGAATCGTCCACCTGAACTGGTGGAATCATGCCTGTCACACATTCAGAGGAGCGCTTGCGCTAGCGGCACAGCTGTTGAAATTATAGTTGTCGATGGCAATCAAGCGCCAGCGCTTCAACAAGTTGCCTGTAAAGTGGGTGCTAGGTACGTCCGTGAAACCAGAAGCGGGATGGGTATAGCTAGAAACGCAGGTATTTTTGCCGCTACTTCGAGAATAATAGCTTTTACCGATGACGATTGCGAGGTCGACTCCAGCTGGGCCGGAAAGATTATCGAGAAGTTTGCTGAAGACGAGGAGTTGATTGTCGTAGGCGGCCTTGACTTGACTCCTAAAGGCTCCTCTTTTTTTCAGAAGAGCATAGGGCTTCTAGACGACCTGCGAGGTGTTCCAAAAGGAGGGCCCGGCCTCGCTAGACGGATATTAAACTGTAACGTAGCATATGTTAAGAAGGTGCTTGTCGATTGTGGAGGTTATGACGAGACCTTCGAAATCTGTGAGGACCAGGAGATTCATCTTCGACTGTTCAAGATGGGTTATAAATTCTTCTTCAACCCCGACTTAGTAGTCTACCACGAGAGAAGGAGTTCTCTAAGCGAATTTTGGAGGCAGTTCTTCTGGTATGGCTATTGGAGCTCTAAAGTATTCCAAAAGCACCCTCAGGTTTTCGCTAGGACCACAGGTATCCTGCCCCCGACCGCGATTGCAGCATTTCTCCTTAGCGTGGCGCTTGCTCTGAGTGCCTACTTCTACACGCCGCTTGCTCTAACGATTCTAGCAATGTTAGCGTACGAAGTCTTATGGAGTTTGAAGATCGTCTTTATGCGGCCGGACGCACGAAGAAGCCTCCCTCTCGCCATGATAGCTCTTCCAATACGTAACATTGCAATAGGAGTCGGGTTCCTTGCCGGAATCCCCGGAATCCCATGTTTGCTATGTTGCAATAGAAGTGAGACGCTCGGTTCTAGACTCATTTCTGATGCTCTGGTGAGTGAAGCTTGATGTGCAAAGTTACCACAGAGCCTTTCCGGGCAGTGCTGGCTCATAGACGCTGTAGTCTACACCGAACTCGGCGTACAATGTGTGAGATATGTCTTCCATGTAAGCACACTTCATAACGGCGGGAACGTTAGCTACAATGAATGGGTTTCTTGAATATCTGTGGTCTGTAGAGACTGAGAGCCAAATCCGTGGTCGCTAGTGATTATGACCCTCGTTTTTCCCGAGATTTGCCAATATTCTAATCGTTCAAGGATTTGTCCTAGAACTTTCGCAGGCTATTATTCCATCCCTGTATTCTTGCGAATCGACACCGTAGATGTGCCCTAGTTCGTCAGGGTCACAGATGTGAGCGAATATAAAGAAACGGTTGTCATGGAAAGCGTCTATTGCTTGAAGTACATATGGCAGCAGCTCTTCACCTTCCACTCGTTCAAAAATCCACAAGTCAATTTCTGGGCGGGAATTCTCGAAAGGTTTGACCAACCATCCCTTAGAGATTATATGAGCGTTCTTGATGCCTTGCACCCCGAAGTGTGCCTTCAATCTCTCATAAACAGTCCATCCGTTAGGAATAGAATTTCGAGGTTGAGAATTAATTGGAGAAACATACACTTTGTGCACTGCCATCATATATCCCGTGAGCATGGTTGAAACTTGAGTTGCCGAGTTGACGGCTTCACGCTTTCTTATGTTCAAACCGGTTCCACTTCCCCCGCTTCGTACAAAGAATGCGAGATTTGGCAATTTTCCTGCAAGATATAGTTCCTGTACTACGCTTCTTTCCGTATCGTCCCAAACTATCAGCAATACGCTCTTCTCATTAGTTTGAGCTTTTGCTTGTCGAAAAGTCTGAGATACCGGCAAGGACGCTAAACCCAATATGCCCAGGAATAAGACTGCTAACGCTATTCTTCTCTTATCCACCACTTCTCTCAATTTAGACGAGCTTCTTAACCGCGCTATAAGTCCGTCGACGTATTATCCTCATATTCTTTACCATGTTTCTCCCTCCTTGGATTGAACGTCGAATGTCTGTGTAACCGTGTCAAGTTAGAGTCTCAACCTCACTGGAAAGATAGTGAAGTTCAAAGCTACCCCTTTTCCTATCTTCAAACTTGGATAGTCAGAGGCAATTCCTTCTGCTTTGTGCACACCTTCCGCAACAGAGATCACGACATTATCGAAACAAAACCGATGCTTTGCACCGCCATCACCGAGGAAAGACACTTTGACGGATTAAGACAGGTGAAGTCATAGATTCCTATTTCGGCCTCTATCTCACCGTTCTTTAGAATTGGCACGGCTCGGTACACTCCCGTAGCGGTGTAGTAGGCTACGCATACGTTCACTGTTGCTACGGCAAAAGAAAGATGAATAAGTCGATTTTTCGCTATACTGCTCTGCCTCGTGATGGCTTTGGCACTACTCGGCGAGAGACGGGGGAACAGCTGGTTGACATATTGCCATTGTTTTTCCAGTCAAATCGTCTCCGCAGACCTAGCAAGAACTAACTCGGCGAAGTTGATTTTGCATGCAGGTATTGCTTGTAGATTAGGTAGCCGACAACTATTGTGGGCAACCATACGCTGAAAAAGAGTCCGAACATCACTATCGCAACGACCCAAGGTTGGAAGCCCCAATACTGCATAAAGAGCCACTTGTTGCGGTAGTCTTGTGCAAAAGGAATGTCTGGGCTTATAAAGACTGCAACCGCAGTCCAGAGTAAGAATAGAAATAGCCAGATTCCATAATGAACTGTTCGAATAATCCTTGCGGCTTTCACACTCTTGTAAGCCCAAAGACAGTCTAATGCTAGAATAAAGAATAGTCCGCTGAAAACTATGAGATAAGGTGCTGGTCCACGCCTGAGAACGACTGTATATATGTCGGCAACCAGTATACCGTCTATTTGAGTAAACTCCAAAAGCGGATAGCCGAGCCACCATATCAGCCACTGCTGAACAGTAGCCAAACCTGGAGGCGACAACGACAAGTTCTCAGGATTGAATATTTGTTTTGATACGATTTTCAAAACTGGCGCAAGCAACGGCACCAAAATGAAGATGTGAATGAAGTATCTGCTAATATCGAAATAGAAGAGTTTTTTCACTGGACTCATCCTTTGTTTCAGAAGTATGTAGATTGTAAATCCCAAGCAAACGATAGTAATTCCAATGATTACAGCTAGGGTGGCATTTTCTAGTCTCAATCCGGTTCACCAAGCTGTTGAGTATGGCCTATTTTCCCTAGTAAATCTTAGTGGCAATTACAGATAGCCTAAGGCTCTTAGTCTGTCCTCTATCTCTCTTATCTCTTCCTTTGAATAGATCTCTTTTGGTTCTTCTTTACTTTCTTGTTTTTCGTAGCTTACTGGATGCTCTTTCAGGAAACTCGGGTTGATCGCTTGGAATAGCACCTTTCCATCGATGTAACCGGGCACCGGCGCTCCCATCAAGTAAAGCACAGTCGGCGTGATATCTAAGATTTCGGCGTTTTCTATCTTGACTGCGGTATTGATGTCAGGTCCCATCGCTATGAAAACCCCTTGGGCTCTGTGGCAGCCGGAGGGTCCCCGGAGGCCGCGTCCCAATCGTTCAGTTGAAGGCACAACAAGTTCTTTTGCAACGTACTCGTCGTCTGCGTAACCGTCTTCCATTTCTACCAAGAGGTCGGGCGCCTCTGACAAGCACTCTCCTGAGTATATCTCCTCTCTTCTATGAACCGCTTTGATCATTTTGGCGCCGTTCTCCGGATCTCTCAGTTCAAGCAATCCTTTTACAATTTGGTTGCGCACTTGTTCATATTCTGTTCCTGGTTTTACGATTCCTTCAGGTTCCCTGCCTTGCAGATTTACTTTTATCATATGTTGGAACAAGTAGCAAGCCTTTGTCCTTTTCCAGTTGAAGTCCTCGAATGTCGGAAACTTCAATCTTGGTATTTTATACCTGTAACGGAGTTTTCTCATTGAACCTTGCCTACCAGATGTGAGCCGTCGCAAGGTTTTGATTCCGAAAATCCTTCGGGCGATTCTGACCAAGTTCGCCTCGGTAATACCAAGTTTTCTAAGGACTCCCGTAAACGAAGTTGTTAGATGCAGCAAACCCATCTCCTTGAACCAAACATTCAGACGCACGCATTTATATTCAGGACCGAATCCGTGATCAGAGAAGATGATCACATTTGTGTTCTCGTCGACCTTAGAGAGCATTTCTCCGAGAGCATCGTCAATCTTTTGATAGACGGTTCGTACGACTGTTCCGAGACCTTCTACTTCACTCGGGTTGAGCGAATAATCGGCATGATTCATGTACTTCCAAAATTGATGTTGAATACGATCTGGAGCTGCGAAGACAACCATGAAGAAATCGGGTCGAAATTCATCCTTTAGACGAAGCGCGGTTTCCTTTCTTTTCTCGATCATCGCCAACACGTCCTCCACAACAGAATACAGGTTTTTCTCGATTCCCAGAATCATTGAAGCCCAACGTTCGTAGGCTATATCTATCCTGTATCCGCTTGCGACCAAATCGTTCCTTAGGCTCTTCGGATAGGTGAACTCCGTATCAAGGCCAGCCATGAGACCTGAAACCATGAAACCATCAACTTTCTCGGGCGGAAACGTCATTGGAACATTGAGTATACCCACAGTTCTATTGCGATCATTCAGCAACTGCCAAATTGCTTTCGCCTTTCGTTGAGTTGAGTTCACTGGCTTCCTTGTATATCCGTCATAATAGACAAATTCAAAGATGCCATGTTTGCCAGGGTTCACGCCTGTGACTGCTGAGGTCCATGCGGTTGCGGAGCTCGCTGGCATTGTGCTTTTAAGTCTTCCGAATACCCCTCTCTCGATAATCTTGGCCATGTTGGGTAGTACCCCCTCGCCGACCCACTTCTCAATCAGATCGGGTGCGGCTCCGTCTATTCCGACCAGCAAAATCTTTCGTTGAGCCGTAGTCTATGCATCTCCTGACCGAGGGTAATGCGTACAGCTTTGCAGATTTTAAGATTTTGTGTCCGATCTGTTTATTGAAAGCGATTGCATAACGCTTACATAATTTCGAGATACATTATCGCTTGAAACTCGATTCCACGCTGAGGATCTGGCATGACTCAAAGGCTTCGTCAAGGTGTCTCTCTGTTATCAAATGTTGCTAAACTTAAGGCGTGGAGAGTTTGGTTTGATTCCGATACGCACATTACTCTTCTAACCGTTTTCTATGTTTTACTTCTTAGTCAAACGCAGCGATACTCCCTGTACGGGGTACTTGCGTTAACGGTATCTCTGGAGCTAGCTCTTGCTTGCGGTGCTCTAATAAGTGACTATTATGATATGCCATCTGACAAGCTATCTGGGAAAAGAAGAGCGATATATGCTCTGCCGAGATCTTGGGTTCTTGCGCTGATCTTTATTATCCTAGTCTTGTGTTATGGCGTAACCATAATCGCTATTGGACAAGTTCTTTACATTCTTGTCTACACAGCATGGGCTGTTGTAGGGTCGATCTATTCCGCCCCTCCGCTTAAGTTGAAAAATCGAACCTTTAACGGCATATGGTGTAATGCGTTGATGGAGAAGGCCTTGCCAGTCTCTTTGGTGTTCATCTATTTCGAACATTTCAATTATGATACGATAATCGTTCTCCTTCTATCCTTTTTCATCCAAGTTGAAACGATCATCCGGCATCAACTTGAAGACTATGAAGGTGATGTCAAAACAAAGATCAATACGCTCGTTGTGAAACTGGGTCCATATCGGGCTCAGTCGATACTTGACTTGTATGCACGGCCAATCTCGATGATTCTTGTTTTACTGTTTGGTATCATCGCCTCTATCGAGATCCCGCTCTTTGCGTTCATCTTTGCTGCCGTTTTGGTAGCATACTTCCTTATAGATATGCTTACAAGAAGAGGAAGATTGCGAAGAGAAGAGTACAAGTTTCTGCCCCTCCATTACGGCTATCTATACTTTTGTGTACAAAGTCCTTGGTTACTCTTCCTAGGTTTTCTGTCGATTCTGCAATTTCCATCGTATTTTCCTATTCTATTGATAGCTCTTGCCTCTCAGTATCCGCTGTTCAAATCTTACGTCAAAGTGTTCAGCGCTTCTATAGTCTCTATCAGCAACCGGTTATTTGACAGCAATTGTTAAATTGTCACGAGAACACAAAAACGTGTTGCTTAACGAGTTCCATCGTTCATAAGTGACGAGAAGTGAGACGAATTCTGGCAAGTGCTCTGCTTTTGATTATGCTTTTCTCTATTGCCTCAACGCAGAGCTTATCGACGGTCAAGGCTCAAGAATTTGTCACTCTTGTTGGTAATAAAATAAAGGTCGTTGTTTCATTGGAAATGGGTGGAGCAATCTATGAGCTCTATTCATATGGTGAACAGATGTTGGATCATAATGAGCTGTTCAAAGGGATTCAGAACGCACTTTACTACGACTTTGATTGGGGAAACTACTCGGATGAAACGGTATCCGGAATATGCGCGCTCCAAGGAGGAACCAACAAAGGGGTGAAAAACCCTGTTATATCTTATGAAGCAAACGCCACGTATGTCCATACTCTTACGCGGATGATCGACTGGTTCACTGGGGAATCTACAGACTTCTATCTTGACCAAGAAATAACCTTGAAAGGAGATCGGGTGTGGGTCGATTATGAAGCTGTCTACCTAGGGTCCTTGCCGCATAAGGCAAACTACTTGCAAGAGATGCCGGTTTTCTCCTTGCAGTATGAAGTAGACTCTTGGAGTCAAAGGATGGTCCGCATCAGAAAGTACGCATATAGGCTCTATGACAGCGCCAGCGGTATTGGGATAGAAGTCTATCATTCAAGCTGTCGGCGCTTCGCGATGTATGATATAGAAGATTTGAAAATCTGGGAAAAATACACCATGCCAGAGTATTGGAGAGGACATTACGCTGATTTCGTCGGTTACGCGCCGGACGTAAGCTACGGTACAAAGTTCACTTGGAGCATGATCATCGCTCCTGTCAAGTTGTACTGACCCCCTTTTCAAGCAGCATTTCTCGTCGAATTGTGCAGGTTCCACGATGCTGTGCACGGAGCTCCCTATTTTCGGAGCAGTTTCTGGAAGAGCGATAAAGCCCAAAGTGGGTAGGCAATGCTATAGATCTCATTCTTGCAGGGTCCCACTGCCATGAACGTTGGATAGGATTCCCACCTCCCCTCCGACGATTGTTTCCTCAAAAGGAAACTCACGCCTTTCCTAATTGCATCGAACTCATTGGAATGCAAAAGTCCCATGATTGCCCATGACGTTTGTTCTGGAGTGCTCGTCCCTTTTCCTGCATAGCTGGCGTCACGACAAGCTGCGTAGGTTTCTCCCCATCCTCCATCCTCGTTTTGACAAGATAGCAGCCAGTTAACCGCCTTTTCAATGGGATTTTTCAAGAATATTCCAGCGTCGCCTAAGTGATATAGCACTTGGCTTGTTCCATAGATGTAGCAGATCATCCATCTACCATACCAACTCCCATCTTCTCTCTGGTTCTTTACAATCCAGTCGACAGCGCTCTGGATTGGTCTCTTATGCTGGTCTTTAGATAGTGCGCTTAACGCCCAAACGACGTGAGCGGTCACATCTGGCGTGCTGGGGTCTTCGTATATGGCAGGTGCGCATTCAGGTGAGTATCTGGATTGATTCTTGGCATATGTCGGGAAGCCTCCATCTTCATTTTGCATGTCCTTAAGCCAGTTGACCGCCCTTTCAACGGCCTTCTTCCTTTCGTTTTCTGGAACTCGATCAGGATAACGGATCTTACTTAGTACGTAGATCGCGAAAGCAGTGTCATCGACATCTGGAAGACCCGTGTCTGGCTGAAGACCCCACCCACCACGCTCAAGTTGGCTTTTCAACAGATATTCTCCGGCCTTTAATATCTGATGGGGGTTCGTTAGCGTCGAGTCGGCCTCCATCAGTGAAAGGATGGATATCAAGGTATCCCAGATAGGTTGATCAAAACGTCTTTGGAGAAAGTACTCTCCCTTCTTCCATTCTTGTAGCGACTCTAGAAAGTGGAAAGCCTTTTCCGCTCGTCGGTCAGCAAACCCATATCCTAGCTCTCTCAGCGCCAGCAAGTGAGCAGCAGTGAAGTAGAATTCATTGAACCACGAGCCGTTAGGATATTGGGTTTTTAGGATTTTCCTTCTGGCTACCCGCATAGCCAATCGTCGAAGAATAGAGGTTTCCTTTTGATGGTTCGCGACTATGAACCCGATGGCCTCTGTGGGGACGCACCAAGCTGGAAGCTTGATAAACCGATTCCTTATGAAGCCGGGGATCAGCGAAGTCTCGATGGGAATAGGCCCAACTCGATTCCACTGCAGTTTGCCAAGTAATGAGCCGAAGATCTTTAGTAAAGGATCGCATTTATCAATATCCCCTAGCTCTGGGTCCCTGTGTTTCTTAATCCATTCTTTCCCCTTTGTCAAAGCCTCGTTTCCTACTCTTCCGAGGTTCTCTAACGCTAAGACAGCGGAATAGGTCGTCGACATAGCTCCTTCGCCTCCTTCAACTAAGCCCCAGCTTCCGTCTTCATTTTGTCTCTCCAAAATCCAAGAGATTCCATCATTTTCTCTTTCGGGATTCTCCTGATCGAAAAGTCGATACAGAAGCAGCGCCATTGCTGTGGCGTAGACGTTAAAGTACACTTTTCCTGGAAACGAGCCGTCCGCCATTTGCCTAGACAACAAGTTGGATTTTGCGCTTTCAATAGATTTTGCGACTTCAGGCTGTGACATCTCATGCACCTGTCTCAACAGATGCGAATTGGATATTTCAGGGCTTGAATCAGACGTTGTTAGGAGATTTTCGCAATCTCCATCGATTCAGGAATTCTCTCTAGCACAAGCCAAGTCTGCTCGGGGTACCATTCACTATAGCCTACGCTCGGGGCTGAAACGAATGCGATCATGTATTTCTTGAAAATCTCTTGCCTATCAGTGTTGTTGAAGAAAACTTGAAGTTGTAGTCTGTTGACGATGATGAACCTCAGTTTCTCCAACTTGAGCACCGACGGGTTAAAACTTGCTTGCAGAGCTAGAGGAGGTATCCATATCTCTTCTTCCGGCTTCTCTTTCTGCGGTATGAATGCGAAAGGAATCTCCGTGATGTTAAGGTTATACTCATTGATATAGTATAGCGCTCGCTTTCCCGTAAGATCAGCTATGATATCACCTGGTTCAACTCTGTCCTTGATGAAGATCATGGCCTGCCTGAAGCTGTCGAACTCTCCCCGGTCTATAGCAGACGAAGCTATTCCTGTTATGAGTTGAGAAGAAAGGAAGATGGCTACTAGGATTAGCGTTGTAACCCTTAGAGTGCCTATATATTTCATGAAGTTCGGAAGAGTCCTTGTTAACTTGGAGCTGGAAGAGCCGCGCCAAGCTTGAACTGTGAGATTCGAGATCATGATGAAAAGATACGGGAATGAATAGATCGTCCAGTATGAATGCATTGACGGTACGATCAGCGGGGGTAGCGTTGCTAGGAACGAGATCGCAAGAAAGCTCTCTCCGGGTCGTGCTCTCAAGGATGGAAACACGTGGTATATTACCGCCAAGGGAAGTAGGGTGACTGACACAAACTCCAATATATTCACCCATGGAAGCCATGGGTTCGCTGATCTTGTCAAGACGTATATGAAGAGCCTGACTCCCTCGGCAGGAATGTCTGCAAGGTACATCTGAGGAAGCTCACGACTCTCTGGGAATGCGTAGAACTCCCAGTAGACCATATATGGATTTGCTTCATTCATCAGAAGTGAAATTTGAACTGGCGAAATAACTATGATGAATGAGATCAGCCACGCCAACGAGTGTCTTCTGAATATCGACTTCAAGTCTTTATCGACCCAAGCGATAAACACGAGTGAACCTAGAAGAGAACAGATTGCGATGTATTTGGTATTGAAAGCCAATCCAAGCAGAACACCTGAGAAAACCATGTATCTTCTCCTTTTTGACTGTAAGCCTCTCCAGAGGAAATACGCAGAACTCGAAACGAGGAGTAAAACAAACGAGTCTGTTAGCGAGATGCGAGAGATGAGAATGGTATAGCTGCTAAAGGAGAAGAGGACCGCAGAAATGAAGCCTGTCACTCGGTTGAAGACAGATTTGCCGATCATGTAGACTACAGGAACTGTCAAGCTGCTTGCCGCTATTGAAAGCAGTCTGAATATCTCGAAGCGAGTTCCGGTTAGGTAGATCATGATTGCTTCTAGATACCAGTATAAGGGCGGGTAGGGTTTCAACATCATTTCTATTGTCCATGTCCAGTTGTTGTAGAGCAGGTTGCATCCGACCTGCCAGATTATGATTTCATCGGGGTGAACAGCGACGTTGAGTGAATTGGGCGCTCGCAATAGCATCGCTGAGGAGAAAAGAAATACTGAAATTAGGAGGTCATGTCTGATGGCTGGCCTCTTCCAGGATAGGATTGTGAGCACCACCGCTAGGAGAGAAGTGCAGACAATGAATATCCAACTTAAAAGTTCTTCCGGCACAGATAGTTTCAGTTCATGAACTGTCGTAGATGTTCTATCGACAAGGATTGTTACACCCTCAGCGGATAGATACAAGGAAGCAACGATCTCCAATTGGCCAACATTTTCGATCAAAGGCATGATAATGAACTCCACATTATATGACTCTCCAGGCGCTAGGTTGAGACTTCGTTGCCACAGAAGCCCAGGAATAAAGAAGTACTTCAATGAGGCTCTAAACGGCCAGTTCAACTCGACGATGAAGTCAGATACGGTTGAACCTCTATTAGTGACTATCACTTCTACTGTGTAGCTTTTCCCGACGATCATCATCTTGGGTATACTTTTCGAGAATCTTTCCCGGTCGATTACTCCTGAAGCAGGGTGTTCAGTGTTGATTTGCTCTGTCGAATGGCAAACAGAGACTAGGTTTGAAAGGACGACGGATACTAATACTATTCCAATGATCATGCAGCTGAGAACAGTTGACTTCAGAATTGAACGCCTCCTATTCATCGACATTCCATCTGATTTAGCAATTGTAGGTTAGTGCGCAATTGTATACGGCAAGGGTTCTCTCCACCATTCTCTCCAATGTATAACTGATTTCGACTTTCCTTCTCGCGGCCGCGCTCAGTCTCCTGCAAAGGTCATAGTCCGACAGTAACACTTCGATTGCTCGTTGAAGAGCTGTCGAGTCTGCTGGAGGAACCAGAAGCCCATCTTCGCCATTCGCCACTACCTCCATAATCCCTCCTGAAGCCGCAGCAACACACGGCTTGCCCACAGCCATCGCCTCAAGTAGCGATAGACCGAAGCCCTCCATTAGAGATGGGCATACAACGATATCGGCTGCTGCATAAGCTTTCGGCAAGCTTTCAGCATCTAGTCTGCCCGTGAACTTTACACAATCCTGAAGTTTCCGCCTTTTTGCAAATTGAAGAAGTTGATTCTTCAGAATGCCTTCACCCACAATCACGAGCTTGACATCGGGAACCTTCTGAATTATCCTATTGAAGGCTTCCATCAGGTATCTTAAACCTTTGGAATAGTCTAGCCTGCCTGTGAAAAGTAAGACTCTCTCGGAAAAAATCCCCCATCTCTCCCGCATCTCCGCCCCCTGTATTCCAGGTCTAAATACTTCTTGGTCGACGCCATTCGGTACTACTGTAACTTTCTCCGAAGAAATTCCATGTTCTTTGATAATGCTAGCGGCTGAGAATCTGCTTACCGCTATCACTTTCTGACTCTTAGTGCAGAGATTCCGTTGGAGTCTATTAAGAAGAAGAGGTCTTCTCACTGCATGATAGCGCAGGAGATTGTACATGTCCCATCCTGCCTCGGTCTGATATGCTTGAGCTTCGAGTGCATATGGATGATGCATAGTTGCGACTAGAGGCTTGTCCGGTCTTCGCCTAGGAAGAGCGAAACCGCAGTAGTCGTTCGTGTAGTGGATAACGTCTACTTCGCTCTTCCTCAAGAGTTCTTCGATCTTGCATCTAGCAGAAACGGAGAATGAGAGCAGTCTGAGTGGTGCTCTTCCTATCTTTTTAGCATAGTGGATGTCAACTTCCTCGAGTTGGCTGTCGCCTAGTTGATCGCCCACTATCAGGGCCAAGTCTACAGATCGAGTTCTCGTCAATCCTTTCAGAAGCATGTAGGTATAGATTCCTTCACCGCCTACAGTAGGAGGGAACTCGTATGAAACTAAGCAAACTTTCAATTAACAATCATCTCGTTAAGCTCGACAGCCATTACGATGTCGTATGCTGCAGCTATTTCTTTACTATTTCGTTTTCTGCGATTTCTCATAAATCTGATAGTTTCATGTCGAGCTTCAAATGGAACTATTCTTTTGGCGACGTCTAACCTCGTGAAATAAGAAAATTTCACTTATCAACAAAGAAGAAGTGCAGAATAGCGGCAGTTAGGCGCTTTCCTTCTCCGACTTTTCCAAGCCATATTTGGCCTTTATCGTTTCCCGACTATTCGCGCAGAAAAGGCGTCAAGGGGTACCGTATCCATAGACGGATCGGTAATCTACAAGCGTTCCTTTTTGAGGCTGATATATCCATTGGTAGGTACCGGACGCAGAGTAACGTATCGAGCCCAAAGTCTCGTCCTGCGCAGTAATACTGGATCCAGTTACGAAAAGAGATGAGGAAGGAACAACTCCCCAGCATCCTACTGTAACTCTCGGTTTGTAGTGAATAGTCCCAGGATATGCTTTATTGGTCACCTGTATTGTGCATTTCAGAACATACTCTTTTTCAGGGTACGATTTAAGCTTCCATTGTGCCCAAGGTGTGCCATCTGACCACGTTCCTGAATCGTTGAAACTAGGTGTCGCCGACACGAAGGTAGCAGTCTCAACGCGAGACCGGGTTAGAGCAACCCAAGCCCAAACCCAGTCAGCCGCGAAGTGCGGAGTCACTCTTACCGCCAAGTTTTGGAGCTTCGAGCGAGAAGATATCACGAATGGAGAAACGGTCCTGCTGCAGTCGAACATGGGGCTATATGTGCAACGAGGATAACCGCCACCATCTACATAATAAGTACCGTCTGGGCTGATCGATGGGAAACTCCAGTCGTAGACGGTGTTAGGTCCACTCGTTAATATCGATGATGGCTTAGGCCGAAAGGAGAGGTGACTAGAGTCAATTGGACTAGTGACCGTTATATGAGGATCGACTACCAATGCGGAGCTTGATATATCGTTCTGCATCCACAACTCCCAAACATGAACTCCATCAAGAATCGCATTTGCTGGGATGCTGTCGCCCAGTGTAGCTGCCGCGCCAAAATGCATACAACTCACCCAAACAACAGTAGTGCTAGCCTTCACTGTAGAGATTGGCAATATGATCGCTAGCAGAAGTACCACGACAAACGATGCAGAGAATATCTTCCTAGCAACTATGCTCATATCGATCGCCGAAAGTATCCGTATGAAACAAATATATTCCTATTTGTCTCGTAGAGCTGAAGAATTGTAAATCTCCAATCCTTTTTTGCCATAAACCTGTGGCTGATTACGCCAGTGAGATTCTTATATATGATACTGGAATACACAGTTGAGTCGAGGAGGCAAGAAATGACTCGTCACTTCAAGTCTTGGCAACTGCATCTGGTGATACTCGTCCTCGCAACCTGCCTCCTAGCTCTGCATGTGACCCACGCCTTTTCCCAGATAAGTGTACCTATATCCCCGTTACACGTGATACAGGTACATGTTGTGGATCAATACTCTGTAGATTATGATGGAGTGACCGTTCAGCTTTTTAGAAGCGAACTTGTCGATTCAGGTCTCACGAAGAATGGCATGTGGACTAGCAAGGCAGTGAAGGGTGGGGGACGACTGTACGATGTTGTCGTTTTCAATGGAGAAGAGAAGACCCAGACCCTTCGAGTCGCTACTAGCAACGTATATGTAGAATTCACTATGGAACGAAGGTCACCTGCACCAATACTTCTGGTCTCTAATGTTACGATAACTCCGGAGTCTGTGAAGGTCGGCGGGACTTTCAACGCCGAGTTGAAGATAGAGAATGTGGGGGAACTGAAGGCAGTGACGGCTGTTCTAACCTTCAATCTATCTTACCCGTTTGGTTTAGTCGCATCAGGCACGTCCGTAAACATAGGAGAAGTCGATGTAGGAGGCAACCGTACTTTCAGGTGCACGTTTTCCGTGGATCAATATGCGAAGACAGGAACATACTTAGTACCCTATGCTATGTCCTATTCGGATTCGAATCATTACACGTTCATAAGCTTCGGCAAATTTGGAGTAGTCGTCCACGGGATTCCTGAGATCCAAATTCAAGAGATAACAGTTGATCCGACACAGCTTAACCCGTCGTCTGACGGGATATTAACGATTCAACTCATGAATGTTGGAACTGAAGTTGCTCTAGATGTCACTATCAAGATACTTAATGGAGAGCAACTCCTTACAAGCAGCATTACCTATGTCGGTCTGATCGATCGTGGAACTATGAAGACTGTCATATTCGGTATCCATGTCAGTCCAGAGGCGGATGAGGGAATTCGGTTCTTGACGATAAACATTAGTTTCAAGGACCCCGCTGGAAATGTCTTTTCTCTCTCAAAGAATTTTGAAATCGCAGTCTACGAAGTTGAACCGTTCATTCCAGCCTACTACTACTTCTTCATCGGGGGGGCTGTGGCAGTGGTGATCGGCGTCTATGTGGCTGTTCGAAGGTTGGGGATTGACATTTGGTAGATGGTGGGAGAAGGAAAGCGATCGCATGGGCCTTTGTAGTCTTGCTGATGATTTGCTCATACTTCACTCTCCTTATACCTTACTTGGTCCACGCTAATCTGAGCCACTCTGGTCTCGTTATCTTCTCTGAAGATATTCCCCTCGAGTCTCTCCCTAAGGGTATTGGAAGCTTCATTGTTTTTCAGGAGAGGCCTGTCGTCGTATTCATCAAGCAGCAGAAGCCTATTTGGATAGATCGCCCGGTTACAGAGTGGACGATAGCGCTCATCACAACCCAAAAGTTTCCGAATGGAACGTTCGTCGAATTCCTGTATCCCGTAGCGAGAATGTATGTGAATTGGCGTGACTACCCCTTCGGCCAGATCTTCGATGAACTTGTCATCGCTGACGTGGCTAGAGAGGTTGAGCAGTTCGAGGTCGATGTTGAGCACCTACTATCTTCTCCCTACGGCAGCGCTGTCTTGGCGCTTTCGGCCGCTGACTATTACTTCGGCCCATTCCTCTTCGCCTTGATAGCTTACGTATTCAAGAAGAGGCCGACCCTATGGAGCATCGTGATGATCCCCTGGTGCTATTCCGCGGAGACCCTACTGTACAATACATTGGCGACTCTTCATTACAACTACGTCCCTGATGAACTGAAGCTCTTCGGTTTTCTCTGGATAGCCTTGACCCCGATAGTTCTGCTCATATGGGCGTATGAGAGGAGTCCTCGAGGCCGAGCGGTTGCTGAGGAGCTTTTCACGCTTCGGAAAGAGGTAAGTAAGGAAGAGGACGCGTAGCCGTTCAAGTCTAGGCGGGCTTGTGCTAGCCGCTTGAGGCTTCTCTTACAGAGTCGGTTGCAGTCCAATCTCTTCTCGCTGAGGGCCCGGTAGGCCAAGTTAAGCAGCTTGGACGACGCCGCCAAGACGGTTTTGGCATCCTCTTGACGTGTTTCAGCCTTTATATATTCCCTACGTCATGATCTGGAATGGTGCGTGGGATGCGAGAGCGCGTTCCTCAGCGAGATTTCCGCGCCATTTCACGCACGACTTTGGCGCTTCTTCTACTGTTCAGCATATCTAACGTATCAATCCTAAAGGTTCAAGCTCAAGTTTCGACATCGGACTCGATAACGCTAATCGAGGAGGACTATGAGTCTGGTAGGATCATGTTTGAGCAGGCGCTGATCTTCAAGGCATATGCGATCTTCGATCAGCAAATGCT
>Ga0315314_1000519_pt1 | contig 41936 bp, 40 predicted proteins | sample TDP9_MG_FD_203631 | JGI IMG/M metagenome (GOLD analysis project Ga0315314, IMG submission 203631) | Freshwater sediment microbial communities from Lake Towuti, South Sulawesi, Indonesia - TDP9 | ecosystem: Environmental > Aquatic > Freshwater > Lake > Sediment | place: Indonesia: South Sulawesi... | reverse complement strand
TCTTCCATCCGAAAAGGCGTCTTCCCTTTATGTCCGGGGTCATAATCTCGCCCTCCTTTCCTTTAACAAATCCTCGAGCTTCAATTATAACAGATGTGGTGGGGTCGCGGGGATTTGAACCCCGGACAAATGGAGATATCCCCCGCAAACCCCCATTTTTTCTATTCAGAAGAATTTTATTTAAGTCAACGGCGCCAAGATGGATTTAGCTCTACGCCTAAGGTATCTTTTTTGTAACCTCCTAGGATAGAACGCCTTTAACAAGATCACTTGTTGTTTTTCCCATATTTCATAGTAAAGGCGATATTTTTTGTCAATTCTTATTTCCCATAGATGGTTGTATGGTGGGAGCTGCTTTCCGACACAGGGGTCTATTCTCAAGTCTCTAATTTTCATATCAAGCTTTGTTTTGGCTGTCTGACTTGAAATGCCCCTCAGATTTTGCTCAAAAAGAGGGTCTAGCTTAACTCTCCAATATTTCAAACAAGGAACCTCGCAGTTCCTTTGCTTTCTCTACGTCGGTTTCTGAAGTTTTTTTCCTTAGAGGCGCCAGCTCCGGCTCAAGAAAAACCTGAAATGTTGCTATAAAAGGATCTAGCTCATCGACATATTTTTTCACAACTTGGCTCAAATCTTTGACGGTTCCTGGCTTTCTGTTCATAGCTAAAAAAACAACAACCATAGCCAGAGATGTTTTGGCAAATGTACGAAAATAAGCTTCAGATCCGATTTTTCCAATAAGAGTCACAAATTCCCCGATGTTAGATAGCAGTTTTGAGACGTATCTATCATGCTCTTCAGCTACATTCAAAGCGCTAATTATTAAACGACGAGAATAACGGTTGAAGACTTTTTCCTTAACTTCTCCCCTGAAGAAATCGTAAAAATCAATTATAACTTTAGGCTGTTTAAACCAATCTATCAGTTTTGGCAATATTGGTATGAATGCTTGCGACAAATAGAAGGTATAACGGTACAGTTCTTGTTCAATGGCTTCTTCTTTGTCTGATGATTCAATTACTGGAGTGAAGATTTTTTCATCCATCAAGTTTATGGTTTTCCTGAGCCGTTCAAGCTCCCCTTCTGTCAAATGTGGAAATATTTCCGCAAGTCGGATAGTGGTTGACGGGACTAATACCAGGCTCATTTCTCCGGTCGATTCCTCCATCTAAGATAGTACAACTTTGATGATATTATAGTTATTCTCCGCTCGCTACCGTTTGTTATCTACAACCTCCTCTTGCCGTTATTATTATGAATATTAATATAATGTTCCTTAGAAAACATGTTCGAGATCATACAAATAGTAGCCGGGGTGAGGTATTTCCGATTAAAGTGGTAATATCCCCCGCAAACTCCCCTTTTTTCTATTATAGAGAGTGGACAATGATAAATTTGCTACTAAGCAGGTTCGAAGACCTGGTTAAGAAAGAAGATATCGAATCTACGTGGATATAGCTTGGTAAATCTACTGCTGTTTATAATCCTCAATTGAGCAGCATTCCTTATTTCTGGCGAATACGATGAATTTATGAGGATTCAAAGTCCTATAATAATAGGAAAGGGAATAGGAACAAACGGCAAAGTGAGATCATGAAGAGAATTATTCTTGCCTCTAAGTCGCCGAGAAGGAAGATGCTACTTGAACAAATAGGCCTGATGTTTGAGACCATTCCAAGTGGCATCGATGAAGACAATAAGGTAACGAGTGAAGATCCCATTAGCCGAGTGAAGAATCTGGCATTAGAGAAGGCGAAGAATGTTTCAATGAAAGTTAGGGATGGGATAATTGTCGCTGCCGATACTGTTGTTGTACTCAATGGCGAAGTATTAGGTAAACCGATACATAATGAGGAGGCTGTAAGCATTCTTAAACGGTTAAGCGGCAAGACTCATGAGGTTATCACTTGCGTTGCGATTATGGACGCCAGCAGTGGTAAGACTCTAGCAGAGGTCGTTAGAAGTAAAATAAAGTTTAAAGATTTATCTCATGATGACATTTTAGATTATGTAAAGACGGGTGAGTCTTTGGATAAGGCTGGCGGCTACGGAATCCAAGGCATAGCTTCAATCTTTGTAGAACACTTGGATGGTTGTTTCTATAACGTAATTGGGTTACCATTATCCAAGTTAGCGGAAATGCTGAAGATTTTCGGGATTAATGTGTTAAAAGACAACCGTTTTGTTAGTTAATTCATGGTTAGAAGGCTTTTATATCTAATTGGTTGTAACAACATTTATACTACGGTGAGACAATGGACGAGAATTCAACAATAAATTTCCACTATGATCCAGTTCATGGATTAATCAAGATAAACGAGTGGGAGAATATATTGATTAATTGCACTCAGTTAAGAAGATTACAACACATTAGGCAGGTAGGTTTCAGTTATCTCACTTTTCCCAGTGCTAACCACACTCGATTTGAGCATTCTCTGGGGTGCTTAGCGATAGCAAAAAAATTGATCACGAGGTTTAAAAATGTGATAGGTGAAGAGGACGGATACAAGATTTGCATAGCCGCTTTGTTACACGATATTGGTCATGGTCCGTATTCTCATTTTTCAGAACTTTTGATGAAACGCTATGGATTTAATAAAAGCCATGAAAGGATAACTAGAGATTTGATACGATTCTGTATGGAAAACGTTTTCGGAAGCGTTCAACGACATATCGGCTCGGTTGATGCCGTTAAAATTTCTTCGATATTTGAAGAAAAAAAATCCGATCCATTTTCCCAAATAATAAGCGGTGACATTGACTTAGATCGGTTAGACTACCTCCTTAGAGACTCTTACTATACGGGAATTTCCCCAGGCCTTATAGATATCGATAAGTTAATAAATGAAGCTATAGAAATTCGGCGGAATGGAGAGACGGGACTTTTCTTGAATTCTTTTGAGGGAATTGAAACGGCAATCGGATTATTATTGACAAGAGACTACTCCTATTCGGAGATTGTTTTCGATTCGTCTACTCAGGCAGCTGAATCAATGATTTTTAAGGCTGTTAAAATTGCCACCAAACAAAAAGGGTCACCGTTTTTTGGTTTACAAGAGGCTTTGTCATCTTTGAATGAATTTTCGAATGAAGAAAATGTAGTCGACTCTCTACCATCGATTATACGAGCAGTAGATAGAGAATTTATCTATAAGTTATCTAAAACAAACAGCATTACCAAGGCAATGTGTGACAGAGTAAAATACAATGAAATGTATGATTGTGTTCTCCGTTTAAGATGGAAAACCGTACATCCTGATGTAAGAGCTAAAGTCGAGTCTTTGCTGGATAAACCAGAGCAGATTAGAATATGGGAAGAGAAAATTGAAAATGAATTGATTGAAACTTATAAGTTGTCTGATTGGGATTTAATAGTTAATATCCCTGAGCCTCCTGAAGTGGAAGAAGTCCGTGCCAAAATTATCTTTGAGGACAAGGTCAGACGTTTAGAAGATGTATCACCTCTTGCCTCATTGCTTAAAGAAATGAGTAAAGAATATTGGACATTGAATATCTTCGTGAACCCTTCAGTTACAGATATGAACCGATATGAAATAGCAACTAAATCAAACAAACTATTCAGCTATAGTGGATCAGGTGGGGGAGCAGATCTTGCTTGAAAGGATAAGAGATCCAATCTTTAGGAGCATCTCAATTAACGCGGTCGAGAAAAAGCTCATTCAAACTAAACCTTTTCAGCGACTGCGATACATCAAACAGCTAGGATTCGCTTATCTACCCTACCCAGGTGCTACTCACACACGATTCGAACATTCTTTAGGAACAATGCACGTCGCAAGTCTTTTAAGCGGGAGTGCCGTAGGCCTCGATTTATCAGAAGACGAAATAGAAGAAATTCGAATTGAAGGGCTTCTCCATGAACTGGGAGTATTTCCATTTTCATATTCTTTTATGGATGTTATTGAAAAGTATTGTCCAAGGAAAGAGATTATGACCGAACGCATAATCAGTAATACTGAGATACATGATGTTCTCACGAAAAAGTATAATGTAAAAACGATCGCAAAAAATTCCTCAGGAGCCTTCTTTTCGACAAATGAAAAAGGATCCAAAAATGTTAGATATTGGATACTCTTTTCCATTATCGGTGCTAATGCTATCGATTTTCTTCTGAGAGACTCGTACTTCACGGGGGTAGCATACGGAAAAATCGATCTATTCCGTCTGATGGCAAATTTAGAGTGGACGGAAGATAAGCCCAATGTAGAAAATGAAGATCTTCGAGATATAATAATATCGTTATTCTTCGCTCGCAGGCAAATGAACTCCTCTGTGTATTTTAATTGGGAAAGAAGAATAGCTGATAAAATGATGTGCGAAGTGATAGAGTCTGAAATTGAGCGCGGATTGCTAGATTTGAACATTTTTACCAATCTGAATGAATACTTGGAACTTGATGATGAGTCCTTGTGGATGAAATTAGAAGAATCATTAAATAACAGGAAACACGCAAAAGTTTTACGTAACGTTCTTAAGGATCTGAAATCTGGACACCTCTTTAAAAGAATTCAAGTGAGCACCAACCAAGATGAGTCATGGGAGGGTTGGAAAAACATTCTTTTCAGTATTAGTGAGAAAAAAGAGACGGAAAAAGCTATTGCAATGGAACTCAAAATCCAACCGGAGCAAGTTATACTGGATTCTCCACTACTTTACCTTGTTAGATATTTTGGAAGACGCTATAAGGGTGAGGATACATTTTTAAGAGAGATACCTGAAATCCTAGAAGAAAAGATAACCTTTGAAGAAAAACTGAAAAAAGAGTTGTGTTACGTATACGTTCCAATGAAAGTTCAAGAGGAAGATGTAGTGACCGCCTCCAACAAATGTCTAAAAAGATGAGAGAGTTTATGCTTTATGTTCTTGTACTTTATAGTGACCTCGTAGAATTAACTCCTTTTGTGATTCCTAAGCTCGAGGAATCTTGCACCATGAGGGCATAATGGCACGCATAAACCACAACCACAACATTCATCTTCATCAACTATTATATAGTTTCCCTGACGTTTACTTGCCGTGCAAATATTTTCACAACACCTTCCACATGCTTGACATAAATCATAATTTATTCTCGCCACGGAAGGAATAAATTCAACTTGTTCTAGATGACGTATATAAGGTAAACCTAAACCAACAATTTCTTCCACGCTACTATATTTGTTTTCTTTTAAGAATCTCTTCAGAAATTTGATTGTTTCTTTTAGGAGATTATGCGTCCTCCAAATTATTCCGGAGGATAACTCCGCAGTCTTTGCACCGAGCATCATGACTTCTAATACATGTTCCGGGTCCACTAATCCTCCGACGGCTGTTAATTCAATACCCTTTACCCAATGTGATACAGCTGCTACATACTTGTATGTCAAAAACCTGTTCCAAGGTCCATGGGTTGCACTGAAAGACGTGAATTTCATGAATGGATAAGATGGCTTACCATGATTGCATATATCCGGAGGAGAGATGGAAATGGGAGCATTCGTTAGTGTCAAAACATCTGCTCCTGCTTCCTTTAACTTGTTTGCCAAGATTAAGAATTGAGGAAATCCTATTTCACATGAGATTTTTACGCAAAGGGGCAAATTTACATCTTTTTTTATTCTTCTTACTATATTTGCAGCTAAATCAGGAAAATGAGATACTGTCCATCCGACGCCATCTGGCAAATTCTGATCCCGTAAAGCTAGTTCTGAAAGCATAAAATTTGGGCATGAAAAGTTAGTCTCGATTAAATCTGCATTTGCTTCCTTAAATTTTTGAGCCAAAAAACTCCAACTTTCTTCGCTGGCTTCAGTTGAAACAATATTTGCACAGACAGGTACTTCTGTCCTACGTTTAAGTTTCCTTACAAGATCCAAACCTTCTTGTAAATATCCTATGTTGAGAAGGGTAGGTGAAATTATGAAAAGTCCTTCGTAACCGAACGGTGGTTTTGATTTAGCCGCGTATACTCTTTTTACTCGTTTAGTAAATGGAGGGGTTCCACTTTTTTGACAAATGAAATGAGTCTTAACCATCCCTGCACCCTTACGTACATACTTTTCTAGAAGCTTAGCTTGGGTCCCAGTATTGGTTGCAGAAATAGGAGTTTGAGACGCTACCCACACTGGCGATTTAAGTTCTAAACCTGCAAAACTAATCGCCAAATCTACCATGCAAATGCCTCTTTCTCTTCTCTAATAGCTCTAATAATCTTAAAGGACCATATCCTTTAATTTTTTCGGCAGCCAACATATTTCCATAAAAACATGCGTCTACTAGTTTTTTCGATCTCAGAAAATATGAAACGACTCCTCCTGCAAAGACATCTCCAGCACCTGTAGGGTCAACAACTTTTACTCTTTTTGTTGTAATATCCTTTATTGAATCTTTAGAACACAGGAGGGCTCCTCTCTTTCCCTTTGTTACAATCACTGCCTTTATGCCTTGGTTTTGCAAGAATCTTGATGCGACCTTTTCGTCTTCTTCTTGAGATAAGAGCTTGGCCTCTTTGAGGTTGCAAAAAAAGATATCAACGCCTTTGATGACTTGAAGAACAGATTCACGTTCATGCTCTGCAAAAAATTCGGATGTGTGCATACTTACAAGTAGATTAAGTTGCCTTGCTTTGTCCCTAAAAGTCATCTGTTGAGAAGGTCGCATAGGACATATATGAATCATTCGACATTCAACGAGGTAGTAGTTAGGTATGTCTTGAATTCTAATGTCATCTCCAACATTTGTTCGGAATGACTCATAACTTGGAGCTTCAAAATCGTTTTCATATAAAATATCGAATCTTGTCGATTTGCCCAAGCACTTGACTATACCCTTCGTGTCAATTACACCTCCGATTTTCTTCAGAAGGGATAACGGAAAATCGTTTCCTATGCGTGTAACCAAACCTGTCTGCACCCCGCTGATTGCGGCTGCCAGAGAAAAGTAAAGAACAGCTCCTCCAACCAGTTGCTTTGTTCTTGAATCTACCGTCTTGATACGGTCTATTGAAATATGGCCTACTGCAATAAGCTCGACCATCTTGTTTACTCCTAACCTCTTTACTCTATACATACTTAATTCTACTTTTTAGCCCTTTTCGAAACAAAGGCGAAATTCAGATATCTGTACAAAACATGAATAATAAATGCACTATAAACCCTGTAGCGCCCATTCTCAGAAGTGGCAAACGGCACGAGAGTGATTCGCACACAGTTCCTTAAAGAGATGGTTCCGCCAATTGTAGGTGGCGTTGTCTTCATGGTCATTGGCGGAGTTATGATGAAGTCGGAAAGAAGAAAAGGTGATTGATGTAGGCCACGTAATCGAGCCAGTTTCAGTAACCGAATATAAATTTTCTGTATCTTTGAGGTCGCAAGTTTTATATAGCTAATCGGAGATGGACGAGATGGGTTGAAGGAGGGAATGTCTTCTTTTGAGGGAGTTCCTTTCTCTCAGAGGTCTCCAAAGACAACCCACTGCGCAGCTCCTAAATCGTAGATCGTACGTGATTTCCGATCCTAATGATCTTGCATAGCCTCCCCCACACGGCGAGCCTAAATCAGGTTTAAACGCTATTTTAAATCAGTGGACTGGGTTTGATGCGTTTCCCCGTTTAGGTTCCCCTTTTCGTATAATGTTATTGCCTAAGCTCCTCTTGCATTATTGTACTTAGGCGATAACCTTTCGCACGCTATGGCTGGGTCCATATAGTGGATACTAACAGACCTAACTTTTCAGGATGCTTCATTACTTCTTCTATGATCGCTTTCCTCGACCGAAGAGGCTCAGGGATCTTCTCAAGAATTTCTTCCCCGAACTCATCGAAGAACGTCTTGACCTCCTTGATTCTTTCTTCTGGTGGCTTTTCCTTTACCGAGAATGTGGCTCTGGCCAGCTCAGGATTCTTTTTGATGATAGATGCGAGCTTGAGCATTACACTCCGATAGCTTTCTACTACACTTGGGAGAAAGATATCGCCCGTGGCTGTCTCTCCATAAGTTATGGCGGCGATAGCAACCGAGCTGAAGGTGTGCACAATCCTTTCGAGCTCTTCCCGTGTGAAGTCCCTAAAAGCTTTAACTTGTTCGGGTGATAGTTCCTTGGGTTGCTTGGAAAGCTGTTCTTCTTTTTCAGATGAAAGCTTCTCAATCTTAGCTATATCGTCTTTTGCTCTGGCGATCATCCACATGAGCATCCTCGCTTGCAAGGTGCCTCTGATTCGCTTCACCTGTTTCCTCTCTTCGTTAGGAAACTTCTCCACGTAGCCCAGCCTCTGCAGCCGCTCGATCCTTAAGGCGAAGGTGCTTCTCGAAACGAAAGGCTTCACTTCCCCAACCAGCTTATTGAAGCTCTGCCCCCTCCTACCATATTTACATACCACCTCAAGGACTCGCCTATCCTTCAAGTCCAGAGGCTCCGGCGGAAAAACACCCTTTGAGGGAACCGAAACCGAACTCAACCCAACCACCAAACATCTGTGGGAAGCAGGAGTCAATAAGTCTACTGGTCATACCACTATACCAGTTCACGAGATAAGGTAAAGATTTTGAAGAAAGAACCTTCGTTAAAAAACGTTAACAGAAAAAGAATATCAGTTCGTTGAGGCAAGCACGGTCGGATATTCGAAAGAGACTGCAATTTTACAGAATTGTATGAGTGGGTACATGAGAAACTAAGATTTGTTCCCTTAGGTGAAACTTTTGAGAGGAATACAGATCCCGCCAAGATTTTAGAATCGGGCAAAGGTAGATGCGAAGAATTCAGTATCCTCTATGTGGCAGCATGTTTAGCCCAGAGCTATCAAAGTAGAATTGTAGTGGCTATCGATGTAAGCAATCCAAGAAATCTGATTGGGCAACATGTTTGGGCGGAAGTTAAGTTGGAAGGTTGGGTTCACGTTGATCCTTCTGATAGAGTTTGGAATCAAACTGGAAGATATGAAGCATGGAGTTGGGGAAAAAATATAGGATTAAAAATAAAGATCTACGCCTTTGAAGATGGAAAAATTGAAGATGTAACCTTAAACTACAAGAGAAACGCAACTTCAACCTCAGCTTCTTTTTTGTTACCTTCCAGAGTAGATTTGGCATAGCTTTTAGAATGCAAGCTTAAGACATTCAAAATCGCTTGGTGTTTAGTGTTTTTGGTAGCCCGGGGGATACCGCTCCCATGTTGTAATTTATACTAAATTTCCCTTTTTATTATTGTTAAGTTTTTAGTTCTTCTCTTCAGTTTATTTTCCCTTTAAAAGGATAATGAGATCAAAAAGGAGACCTGAAGATTTAGCACGCGCGCTAAACTTAATGCTACCCCCAATTAAAGCTTAACCTTATTTACGTAAGGTTAAATGAGCCGATATTTGTCTCGTCTTCTCTATAGATTTGAAGAACTCCCCACCTTTTTATATGATATAATATATGAAAGCATAGGAGAGAGAAACGCTGGTTTAGCAGAACTTATTATGCAAATCGGATGCTCCATTCAAGGCTGCTAATCAGGGCAACGGAGCTGACACAAAAGTTGAAAGTTGCCCACTAGATCTTTGCGTGAGAGTCTCGACCCTAGAGACTTGCTATGGAATGCGGCATGCCGACCTCGTAAAGTATCTTCAGAACAGCAAGGTATAAATACCCCAATCCATAATATTATGATGAACAGAGGTCATAGTATTATGTCCGCATACTACGATAAAAAGAGCGATAGAGTCCGCGCAATATTGTCAGGAACTCCGCTTAGTGCTGAGAGCATAAGATTGAGCGAACAATCCTTAGGTTCGAAATGGCATGGAACGTCGTGGTTCTTTCTGATGCACATTATTGCGAAAACGTTTTCCAGAGCTGAAATGATACCTTTTGATGCGCTACATACGACTGTGCGTGATTACGGAATTTCTGGTTGGTTAGCTCCAACTGCGCTTAAAAGTCAGCTCAGCAAATTGGTCGAGATTTTCGAAAGAAGGGGCCTTGGAAACATTCACTTAGAGCCCAACTTCAATTTGAAGATCGACGGTGCGATTTCCTCGCAGGAACTGCGAGATTATGCAGATCTACAGTACGAGTACTCGATGGGGGAAGGCTTGGTCAGATACAGCCCAGGATATCATGCATGGATAGAGAGGGATATGTCGAACTTTGCTGAGAGAATATGGTGGCACTATATGACGATGGTCTATGATAGCCCAAAAATCTATAACAGTCCTAGTGGTGAGAGCGCCCTCGCTGCCCTATTTGAAGATATGAAAGAGAAAATGGGTAGCAAGGAACTTTCATTTCACAATGTCAAGATATGGAGGGAATCAGAACTAGAGCATGGATTGGCTCTTTTGGAAGGATGGGAAAGAGACCTTGTTGAGAGAAACATACTTGCTCCATTTAAATTTGGAGACATAGAGTTCATCGCGCCCCGGTATTTCGCTGAACCGGACGGGAGACCTCTGACAAGCGGAGGATCGTTTGCTGGCGAGAAATTTGAGCTAATGATAAACCTGATAAACAACCTTAGAAGGTTCCCGGGATATCCAGTTTACAAGGGAAACAAGAGCGAATATGACTTGGCAAGGCGGTTGGAGAGGGCTGGAGCTGTGACTATTGTACAAGAAAGCGAGACTTCGCTGAAAGTGCCGAACTTTGTATATCTTGTTTCTAGGGACATTTTCGAGAATACCGAAAAAAAGATCGAGTTTTCGTATTCGTCGTTGCCAATGTCTGAGTATGGCGACATTTCAGTAACGGACCAGATATTTCTAACGCTGGGTCGTGCAAGAGCCTTCGCACAAAAGAAGATACATGAGGCACAGGTCTCACAGGTCGACTACAAGACAGAGATTGGTAGGATATATGACGCTTTGGAGACAAAAGGAGAAGCTGTCTTCGGAGACTACACTGACATTTTCAGTCCGCTAAATGGTTGTCTAAACATAGTCAATATCAAAGGTGAGAATGGTGTTGTGAACCAGGATTTTGGCTTCATCATAAAATTACTCTGCGATTTCTGGAACGAATTAATAAACGATCCTTCAGTTGCCGACTTATATTATCCACCGAAAGAGACAATCCTGCGAAGCGAAAAAGGGCAAGTTCAAAGCCAGATCAAGAAAAGCCTTAGAACGTACTTTAAACAGTAGGTGAGTGAATCTTTGAAAAGTCTAGAGTCAACACCTGTCAACAGTAGAATCGGCGCCTTAAGAGCAGTGATTCAATCAAATATCTTGCCAGAGCATAAAGTTGAAGGCTTGACCTCGAAGATAGGCGACACTATCCCATCTTTCTTCACTAAGATAAACGGTGAAGTGAAGGTCAAACCATGGTTGAAAACAAGGTTGTTTGAGACAGTACTTGCTTCTGCGGGGATGGATGAGTATCTCAAAGAACTGCTGAGCCACGAGGATGTAAAACCCGAAGAGGTGCCGATAAACTCGCTACTTGCTTCCTTTCTCATATCAAACTCCGTGAATCCCTTTGCATTTGAGTTAATCAATGAATTGGCCTCTGGCAGGAAAATCAGTCTAACAAGAGAGCAGATGGATGCCCTCTCTGTCGTACTAAAGCCGAAAAAAGATTATGCTATCTATGAGAAAAGTGTGCATTTTAGTAGTGAACAGGTTCAGAATATTAGAAACGAAGTTCTTAGGAAGTCTCTCGATATTCTCGCAGCTTACGAGCAATACAAGAGCGCCGACTCAAGGAAACCGCAAGCGATTCATAAGATCCCAAACGATCTAAGAAGAGTCACTTACGTGCCAGACTTCACAATCGAACAACTACTACTAATATCTAGTAAATATGGGGCTTCATTAAAGCTGACGTTTGTTGATGGATATCTTGTTTGGCAATTCAAAGACCAGCCCGCGATATACATCAAATTTGGAGAGGCCTACTATTCCCCAAGATATTCGCGACGAAAGGGAACTACACCATACGAGCAAGCTGATAGGCAAGTCTACCATTTCATAGAGCAACTGGAATCCTTTCACTTGCCAAGTGTACGTTGCACGATTTGTGGTCAACGTTCTACAAGTGATCTGTACTATCACCTTGAAAGAGGTATAATTCCCGTATGTAACATATGTTCGAAAGAGGATCAAAAGGTTGTCGGAATAGTTTCAAGATTGAGACATAAAGGATGAAGGTGTTCCTGCTTGTCTGATGCGACATGGGTGAAAATTGACGGTTTCATCTCGTCCGGAAGGGACGCACTTAATCAAGGAAGATATGAAGACGCAGCTTCATACATTCGGATGGCTTCAAAGCAGATAGATAAGCAAATTGCGAACTTAGGGAAAACTTTAAAGAAGACTGGTGAATCCCCAGAAGCTGTAGCCCGATTAGCGGAGAAATTGGAGAAATTGCGGACACGGAAAGGAACAGCAACGTATCTGCTTGAAACAATCGATAAAGAGAAAGACAGGGCAAATCGTTTCAGGAAGGTGGTTGAGGGAATAAGAGGTACTGAGATAGTCAGTTCGGTACAAGAAAACAAGGAGAGAATAGATTATATTCTCAGCAAGCCTAGGACTATTGGTGAAAATGATAGTTACTTTTTTTGTCTAAGAAAATGGAATTCATATACTCCTCTTGTTAGCCTATCTGATGCACCTCGCCAAGGCGGAGGCTATTTTGTGGCTTGGAACGGTAAAGGGCTGGTTATCGATCCAGGAATCAACTTTCTTCAAAATTTCCTCAACTCGGGATATTCAATCTCAGACATAGACGCAGTCTTGATAACACATTCTCATGTCGATCACACATCAGATTTTGAGGCGATCCTTACGCTTCTTCAAGAAGTTAATGATCTTAGGAGAACGACTGGAATAGACCCTCACAAACCCAGAATTTTCCTGAACATAGGTGCCGCAAATAAATTCATGCAATTGCTTTCTGTATCCTATGAAAACGTTGGGGAGCGAGTTATACTCGATCCAGGAGCCAACCACATCCTCTTCTCTGGACTCACAGTCACTGTTTGTGAAGCTTTTCATTCCGACTTGTATGCTCCAAGAGGCAAATGCGTTGGTCTCCTATTTGAACTAAGGAACGAACAGAGATCCTTCAATTTTGGAGTGACGAGTGATACAGGATATGCTAGCAGACTCAAAGATGATTTTTCACGCCTCAGTGAATCCATGATCGTTCTTCATCTGGGGTCAGTTCTTGAAGACGAATTGAAATTGGAAGGTCCCACCGAAAGAATCTATAGAGAGCATCTGGGAATAAGAGGCGTATTTAACATTATTTACGATGTACGTCCTCGGCTGGCTGTTATTTCGGAGATCGGTGAGGAACTACGAGATAGCATATGTTCTCTTGCTGATAATTTAAGGGCCGTCTTTCCGGATACAGTGATCCTCCCTGCTGACGTAGGTCTGAAGATAGACCTTTCACGATTTGGTGATCCTTTTGCAGTGGAGTGCCAAAGCTGCAAGACGTTTGTGGACATAAAGGATATCGCATATTCCCCCGCTTCAAACAACAGGGACATAAGATATCTGTGTGGCAAGTGTAGTAGATAAATAAAAGTTTGGTCTAGACCAAAAATTCTTATCTTCGACTTTTTCTTGGGCTTTAATGGGTTGTTTCTGTTGTGCAATGTTTTGGGCGTCATCGTGGGGATGATCGTGGGTTGCATCATTATTTTCATCGACAGTGTTGTTTTTGGCATTGTTATTGCAACTACAATTGATGGAAACATGGAAACAGAGGAAACAAGGCTCAAAATGGGTTTCTTTTAGGAAACAAAGGCGAACAGGAGGAAACAGTATGGGAAACAGATGGAAACAAGGGGAAACATGGGAAACAGAGTGTCAGAGTTAGGTTGAACCCCATAACCCTTGGTGGCAACTAAGTAAAAGAATACTTAATGGTATTAGTATTTACTTAGTTACTAAAATCTACATGCTTTTTCGTTTGAGTGATGCGCCTCCTGTCCCACGCCCCAATGACTAGAAGAGTTAAGTTAAGGGAAGCGAAGGAGAGTGTTTATCGGTGACAGCTATTATTTTTATGAAAGCCGCCATGTGTTTCCGCAAAGGAAGCAACGGGCATACTTAGGATTTGTTTCGCTGTAGCTGAGGAGGAACTTTCCGTCGCAGTCTGGGCAGGTTGCATTCAGCCAATTCTTGTACGTTCTTATAGCCGTCTCTAGTTTTCTCTTGAGAAGAGAGTTGTCAGACTCTAGGATGAGGTTTCTCTCCGCAAGCTCCCGTATGCTCTTTACTGCTGCTTTTTCCATCTCCAGTTTTTTCCGCAGTTGCTCTTTTTTTATGGCTGTCTCGAGGCTGAGGATTTCAGGGTCGCGGTCAGCGGGTGTTTCATCTTCTGTAGGCTGATCTATTGATAATTCTTCTTGATAATCCTTCTTTGCTTTGCTGATCCATTTCAGGCTTTTGCTTACACCAAAGTTTTCTTTGATGCCTGCTTGAAGGGTCCTCAAGGGTTCATCTGCGTGCAGACAGATGTACTCCTCAATTTCTTCTTCACTCACTTTCTACGTCTCCTTCGGATCTTCACTTTGTACTTCTCGCTGAGCAGTTTCAAGATTTCTGCTTCGGGTATTCCGGCGGCTAGCATGTCCGCGACTTCTTTTTCAATCATCCTTCGCAAGCGTTCTGTTACGGGGCGGGCGACCACCGCGGCTTTTTCCCGGGCTTCAGCCTCAACTAGAAATTCTGGTGGCACGACTTTTCTGAGACCGGTTTCTATGAGGCGAAAAAGGGTTCTGGGGCGAATGGCTTCAATTTCCCAACATCTGTTGCCGTATTTTTCAACGTATTCTTTTGCCCTAGAATCTTTGAGGTTGACGGGTCGCGAAGGAGGTTGAAGCCTTTTGATTTGTTCCATGGTGATGGCTAGCCGGTGAAACCTGATTGCGCGTTTGTGGTCCATCTCTTCTCGGGCCACTTCCTGTATGAGCAAACCCGACGGATCCCAATCTCCGCAGTACAGCACCATTTTAACGCCTTTTTTTCTCGCTCTTTCGAGGGCCCTCCTATACATGCTCAAAGACGCGAAACCTCGGAGAACCTGGATGCCCAACCGGTATTTGACTGCTAGGCGCCCTATGAAGTTTCTGATCGAATCTTTTTCCACCCATATTTCGATGGGAGGGTAGGCTAGAGGCGGGATGACAAACTGTCGTGTCGGATCTATGAACTTTCCGTGAACTTCCGGGGTTACACGACGGATTTTTGCAAGGTAGCGGTCTAGACGTTTGTAGAAGGCACGGGTTGCCGGATAATCCTTCGGGAATCGCGAAACCAAGATGTAAAATAATTGTCGAACTGTGAGGTGACTATAACCCTTCACGACTTTCAATATTCTCCAAACCAAAAGAACGTTAGCTTTACCTTTTATTCTATACTGCTCTCGAAGAAACTTGAGTCCTTCAACGTCTTCAAGGGTCAAGTTCAGTTCGACCTGAAATGAGTTAAAGCTTAATTTAAACGTATTTCGACAAGAAATAGACAAGAAATCGACATTTCATCGTTTAAACCTAAAAATAAGGAGATTCTGAAGTTTCACCCATCTTTTCTGAGCCTGGTGAAGAAGGCCGTTGAAACAGGTGAAGCCCAGACATATAGGGAAATACTGCTAAGCACCGGCGAAGTAAGGGTTTGGCGCCTCACCCCCGAACCAGAAGGTGTAACATTCCAGCTTGTTGGAATAAAACCTAAGATGATCCCAAAGGAGTTCGTCGAAAGACTCGAATACGATGAAAAATCCGAAAGCTTCCACCTCAAGGAGGAATCTTAATGAAACCTTACACTAAAGGACATGTTAACAAAGCAATTGATTTGCTGCTTCAGGCTTGGTTCCGAAGGTATCTGGCGATCATAATTGTGGATGGCATCGCACACGCCTGCATAGAACGGAACCCCATGAAAAGCCTAAAACGAACGTTTTGACGGCTGGTTTGAGCGATTGGATATCCTTCAAGCCGGGTTACGTTCAGAAGGTTGCTTGCCAGGACGAGGTAGATTTCGAAATTATTACGCGTTTGTATCAGGCTGGTGATGGGGGTATTCTGCCTTCTAACATCGCCGAAGGCGTGTCTCGGTATGAGTTGAGGCGTTGGGATATCACCCGTAGGATCTAGCGCATGAACAAGAGGCTAAAGAAGGAGCTGGGGAAGTCTGTAGCGGAGAAGAGGGGGCATCGCTGGGCCCTAACCAGCCTCATGTTTGATGCCTGGGGAGCCCAAAAAGAAGGTTAATTTGCTTGCGCGCATATATCGGTAATCTGAAAACCTTTATTTGAAGTAATTTAGAGTTATAAATAGCGTGTGAGTGTGTATTAGATGGCCGAAAGATACATAACTGAAAAACTGAGGGCTCCATCGCAATCGGTTGATATGGTGAATATAGCAAAGGGTCCCACCTTCCCTCTTTGTGTCCTGAAACTAAAGAAAAAACCTAAACCGAGCGTTAAAGTTGCAGAAGTAGAAGTAAGCGGCACCTTATACGATTATTTATTTGAGATATATGGAACAGATGAAATAGTGCTTTATTGTGACTTGCCCGGAGGAAGTATAGGGGCTTTTAGCCCTGATATGCAAATCTCGTATAACGTTCTACAAAAACTGGGACTTGTAGCAAAGCCGGAAAACTGGGTTGAAAGGGCTGAGCCATTTATAGAAAAAGTGATAAAAAGGCGAGGTATATGACCGACTCAGCGGAGTTTAAGAGAGCTGAGGCGCTATTGGCCTCTCTCGGCATACTAGAAGAAGTAAATAACAACAAAACTCTGAGTTTCATTGCGAAAGAGTTAGTGGCATCTGGAGACAAGGATAAAGATTCAATTATATATCGATTAGCAATGACAATCTTCCACAGTGAACGATCAGGGCCATCCTGCTTAAAAGCTCTTGAGAATCCCTTTGATACTTATATTAAGATAAGTGAGGATGCATCATTTCAGAAGGATTATCCAGAATTTCTCGCGAAAATGAAAAATAAGCCCACACCTGCAATTGAGCTAGTAATGAAAACGTTCATGTGTTTCGCGGCGGCCGCCTACCTGTATTTTAAAGCGTTGGGAGGTTGAGGATGTTTGGCAGAAAATGAAAACGCCACCAAGCGATTGATAGATCAACTGAGGAAAGAACAGTCTGCTTCTATCACTATTCAACAAACGGAAACCGTGACGAAAACGGTGACAACAAAGATTGAGGTAAGCGGGGCGTCTGCTATACCATTAGCTTCTACTATACCATTAGCTGAGCCCACGAAACCTTATAACTTTTTGTCGCAAATTGGTGTGATCGTTTCGCCATATCCACTGATCGATGAAGCCATCATTAGTAGACTCAGGGAGAATTTTGATGATGTTCAAGAACGTCAAATCATATTCCTTCAATTTAAACAAAATCTTGAGAAGATGCGTGAATCGCTTCCGGTAAAGAAGGGAGGCAAGGATAGAGCCTTAATTGGCTTAATTGACGCTGTGAGTAATATTAAATCGGAGAATCTAACTTTTAATCAATTAAACGCGATCGAAAAAGTCGTAAAAATATTAAATAAATCAGCTGAATTACACGAAAAAGCTGCTGATGAGTGTCTTAACATTTTGATTGAGGCAGATCTGGAGCCAGTCCCTAAACTAGTAGGTATTGCTCGATATTATGAGGCGTAATCTTGGAGCCCGAGAGGAGTACAGATCATGTTGCCTTTTTAGATACATCTGTAATCATATCGAAAAATTTTGAAAAGGAAAACATAAAACGAAAGATTGAAGAAAAATTAAGAGATTTGCCCAAGAGAACCTCAACCTATGTGGTCATGGAACTAAAAAGAAGAGTCTTAAAGGATCTAATGTATTTACATTCAATCTTGCTAGAAGAGGAAAGCCTTGCTGATGCGCAACGAAGATTAGCAAAGATTAGTAAAAGTAAGAGACAATTAAAAATGTGTCTCCTTATTCTCGCACAAATTTCAGATATAAGTGCAGCTGATAGGGATGAAGTACTGATCCGTCTTGAAAACATGATAAGAGTGGGAACTCGTTTATATCTTCGCGATATTGAGGTATTTGAAAGTGGAACCCGGTGTGATCTTGCGCATAGAATGCCCATAAAAACTGACGTAGGGTCCTATGATTTTTATCCTCAATGGTCTTGTACTCGAAAAATTATACAGTGCGATGTTGACATTTTTATAAATCGAAATGATTCTCACTTGCGATCTCTTTTAAATTGCTTGTTAAAAGATTCCGCATGGAATGTCTATACAAAGCTTTTGAAGGAAGTTTTAGCTGATCCCAGCTTAGCTCGAGGTAACAACTGTATGACTCTTGGTGATACAATTATTATCTTGGACGCTTCTCTCGACTCTGTAATATATAGCACAAATCGAAAGGATTTTGAGCCAATTTGTAGATGTCTCAACAAGAAGTTGAACCTCATTTAGCCTTAGCCCATGCGTGTAAGTGGTGCTGTTCTATTAGTTAATCGCTGAGAACATGGTTGGCCAACATCTTCAAGGCTTAATCTATATGCTTTGAGTAGTTCTCGTCGTCCAAAATGGTGAACGGAAGTGAATCGTCATTTCCCAATTTGTTGTACCTGCTTGTTGTACCTTCTTCAGCCATCATATTGAGCATAGCGTCAACAGCCATTCCGGGTAGGCCTGGGGCCTTTCTAAACAGTCTTGAGCATTGTCTGCTTTTCGCCATAAACTACATGATCCTTTAACCGCTCCTGAGTATATCCAAATGGGATCAGGATGTTCGCGGCTGCGAGAATCAGCATGTTCATGTACTTTTCAGCGTCAAACCGGCTATCCGCGTCAATCAGTTCGGCCGCTTTCACACGCCTGCTGGGCCTTTTGTTTTCAGCGTCGGTTATCAGGTACCGAACTGTTTGGCCCCCAGAAATTTCTATGCCCTCCTTCATCAGTTGCTTAGCGGCTATGGCTTGAAAAACGTCGTGAGCATATCTCTCTGGATGCATTGACAGCTGCTTTGCAATGATCAAATCCTGTACATTAACATCATCTTTTCTCAGCTTTTCGACATATCTTTGCAAGACTTCTATTGACTCTGAAATCCTATTCATGAACGCCTCGGAGTTGGGAGCCTTGGCGAGAACCCTTATCATATCCATCTGAGCCTTTCTAATGAAGGATGGCGTGTCCCTTCTCACCGCCTCAATGCCCCTCACCTTAATCTTACCAGACTCAAACACCCCGTAGTATCGGTTGAGAACAGGCACTTCCACATGCATTCTGGACGGTAGAAACACGATCCATCGATATCTGCCTTCAACGTTTAACTGTACGCCGATTTCTTTGGAAACAGCACGACAGAGCTCAACATACTCTCTCGGAGATGCTCCATCCTTCTTGAGCCAGAGGGAGTCGACGATGCCGTGAACTATCTCAAACCCTCTCTCCTCAGCCATGCGCACGGTCTTCAGCAAGGCATCCCTGGCAAAGGCACAGACCGCGATGTGGGCGTCAACCTTACCGAAGCGGGCGTTCTTGTAGCCGAGATAACCAAAACAGGTTACCAGAATCCACTTCAAAGCGTCCTGTCTACGATTGTAGATTTGCCTTAGCTTAGGGTCTTCAGCCTCGTCTCTCAAGCGTTTGTAGGTGGCCCGCTTCTTCAAGATCATCTTTAGGGTGCGGGGGACGATTCCTTCCCGCTTCTCACAAACGTTGTAGCCAAGCTCGGGGACCCTCAACTTCGAGTCTGGACAACACTTGCAGAGCACGGTTTCAGCAGAGATATTGCGCTTCGCCATTAACGTTGGGTACATGGAGGAGAAGTCGACTTCAGCGACTCCATCGTGTATGCCCAGCTTGGGCTCAAAGATGAAGCCTCCCCTATCCGCTACGAGCAGTTCCCAGGCCGACTTGAACGCTTCAGGCTCCCTTTTCTTCCAGGGGATAAGGATGTCGTCCTTAACGGCTTGATAGAGCTGCAGTGAAGACATTATGGTTCCAATCGAAGTCCTAGCAGCCCGGTGCAACGGAACCCTGCACGTCCTCGATACTTCAATTAGTCCGTCTAATCCGCACGCGGAATAAATGAACGTGTTCCCTTCATCGACATGGATTCTTCCGTAAAGCCTGCGCATGGGCGCCTTGAAGTAGACCCTTCCGTAGGAGAAGAAGGTGACTCCATGCTTTTTCTTAGCCTTTAGAGGAACATCCTCTCTTCCCAGAACCAGCCGGTTGAGAACCCCGTTCACTAGCGCCCTACGGGCGAGGTATGGGAAAAGAAACGAGTCTCCACCTCGAGTGAAGATAACGTCAGGGTCCTTCTCTCTGATCTCTTCGACCATTTTGAGAATCCTTTCGCTTTCATCCGTGTCCTCAATGACGATGTTTTCTCCGTTGCATTCGAGGATGATGGAGCCTATCGGGTCATTAAAGCTTGGAATTGGTCGGTTTGTGGCTATTTTCACTCGCATTCTTATCAATCGAAGAGGGGGAACCGTGTAGTCCACATTTTCCACGGAATCCAACAGCCAGTAGGCAAGCCTATCACCCTGAACGGTGACTGCCACACGCGCAAGCGGGAAAATGTCCCTTTCATAAAGATACGCTTGGGCGTCTGGAACGTCCACGTTGTGAAGCCTAAACTTCTGATATCCTCGCAGTCTTAACAGTTTGCGGGCAAAGTAAGGTATCCTATGGCAATCCGTTGTGGTGATCTCCAGCACCTTTGATCTCCTGTTTTCCATGAAATCAGCATACTTTTCGACGTATCGCCAGCTGGCCACAGATTTGCTACTTGCAAGTTGATCAGTGAGCTTAGACAGATCCGCTATCTTGCCTGAGACATAGATCTTGGGCTGGAACTTGTCTGTGAGCCTTACTCGTTGGCCGTTCTCAGTTATGATCCAGACTGTCATTTCGCCGGGACTGGAAGGATAGACGTCGAGTAGCCAGCCTCGAAGGGGTTTAAGGCTGGCTAAGTTGTTTTTCCAGTTTGTCAAGTTTCTCTTTGATCTCCGTTAGGGTCTTCTCTTGGTGGAGCAGGATGGACATGAACATGGCTTCAAGCAAAATCGGTCTCGTAGCCATGCTTCCAGCCGATGCGAACATCCTGCAGGCGTTCATCATCTGATCGAATGCCTCAGCGTCCTTGCCCCTCAGCCCTTTTCTGAAGCCCTTCCACCTCTCAATTTCGCTCTCCAACGCTTGGCGATACGAAGGAACGGTTCTCCCCATGTGCTAGGCCTCCATAAACATGTCCATCGTGACCGCGTTAGAGGGAAAATCGATGGCAAACGGCTTAACACTTGGGTTACTCTCCAGAAAGAACTTTAAAGCATCCCTAGACTCCTTAAGCCCTATCACGGTACTCGCTCTTCCAAACAAAACCGACTCAAGAAAGAGGCTTCTGTTAGAATAAGGTCGTGGAAAACGCGAGGCGACTAAAATAGCTCGCCTTCTGGAGGCAACCTCCGAGAGATGTTGGGTCATTTTGAGGAAGATGTCCCTTCCCTCTGTTTTAGGCACGTCACGGTCAAGGAAAAGCCCGGTTATATCCGAAATAACCACAAGTTTGGATCTGTATCTTTTCAGGGATTCCTCCAACTTCTCAAAAACCAAGGCTGTCAATTGATATGCCGTGAAGGCCCTCGTGATGAAAATCTTCTCCAACACAGACTTTGGGTCCAAACCATGTTCTTGAGCGATGGCCGAAACAGCGTACGGATCAAAGGTGTTCCCACCATCAATGTAAACAACTCTAGAGTTGAGTCCGCCCTTTTTGATGGGTAGCTGACACCGAACGCCTAGAAGAAACGGCAATATCCTGCAAAGGGGGTGACCATGCAAAACCACAAATTCACCTCTTTGAAAGCCGGGAAAGGCCGCATCTATCCTCGGGATGCCGAAGGACAACACTTTGTTATGTTTCCTGGACAACGCAGTCACGACGCATGAGGGTTAGGAAAAGACGAATCCGCAACTCATAAGGATTTGGTTGAAAAGTACTCTATGAATCGACAGACTCGTGGGTGAAAGTGAAACCGAACCTCTATTGGATTTCCAAGCCTAAAAGACCTGCGAGTCCTGAGCAAATCCTACTCTCAATTCCTGAGATGCACGCCTTAAACTATTTTCTTTTGTAGCGCTTTACCTGAACTCGTTAAGAGGCTTAAATTTTTTAGCGATTCGAGCTTTAAATTCGGTTACGGCTTTGTCCTCCGCCTTTTGCGTTGCGTGGAAATCCATGTAATGTCTGTTTACCCTCTTAATCACCGATCTAGTTGATCCATGCGGGATTCCGAGCTCGAATTCCTTGTCTGGGAGCTTGGTAACATCATCGGTAAGGTCCCGAAACACTCCAATTTTCAATCCTTCGTTAAATAGTTTGTTGGCAAAATTCCACAATTCCTCTTGGCTAAAATTCCACAGTGATTTTTCTTTCTCTAACAGATTTTGCATATCGGAAAAGCGAAACCTCTCTTTGTCACTTTTTTCTAAATTAAGATGAAGAACCGTGCAAACTTCCTCTAAAATGGTACATGGATGAGAAGAAGGAAGAAAGGCCACAAGTCTTGTTGGACCATACGCCGATTTTACCCCTTTAAGAAGTAGTTGTCTTAGTTGATCATCCCTATGCAGTCTTCCAGAGGAGATTTCTGCTGTTGTGTGTTCCCCCAGTTTTTCTAAGGAGAGAATCTCGCCGAAAATATCTGCGGACCAGAGGCAAATCGGCGCATTTTTGGAAATAATAGCAGGCCTAAGTCTGGGCATGAAACCAGCCTTGGAGCAGATCGAAAATTCCTTAACAAGAACTTCGTCACCTACCATTTCCTCTAAAAGTTCATGATTGTTGTTGGCTACGCCGATTGTTTTAATAAGATCGTTCACTTCCTTCTGTCCGTCATAAATGGACGATTTACATTCTACGAGAATGAGGACCTTGCTCTCTGCATTATAGATTGCAATGTCAAAATCCTTTAAACCTAATCGATAAAATGGCTCAACCCTTATAAACAGATAACTTGTTTCATTATGGAGGAACGCCTTGTATTTAAAAGGATCTATGCAGAAATTTACCAACATCAAGTGTTCCTTATCGGACCGTATATTTTCTTGGATTATTTCTCTTTGAACGGTCATCTGTTCTCGAAAAATTTGATCCAAAACTTGTTTATCAGCATCAATTAACGAACTACGAAATTTTTGATAATCGGGGTCTTCTGAAGGCAAAGTTAAGCCTCATAAATGCTCTTGCAAATGGCACTCGGATCAAAATTCTCTACCACTGTTTCCAAGAAGTGTAAAAAGGAATCGAAACTAGTTTCGTAACGCGGCGATATTATCATTCTATCTTTGGTGGCACTAATTTCGAAAATACTTTTCTTCGTCTCATCCACAACTGTTGCATCAAAACGCAAGGAGCCCTCAACCATAATATGATTATAAAGAGTAAACTGGTTTTTTGACAACTCTTCCATTAAGATTTCGCACCTATTAGAGTCTAGCGGTTGGCTAAAATCCACAATCCAAGGAATCAGGTATGGTACTTTAAGTTCCTTTTTGGCTGTCCTAATAGATATAATGTCAAGCTTCGAGCTTTCTAGGATGCGTCTAACTGCAAGTGCTATCTCAATTGCTTTCTCAGAAAAACTAAAAAGGAAATTTAGTTCTCCACCCATGTAGGTGAAAATTCCTCGTGTACCAATTTGCATATCAATTATTCCTGGAATGTGAAACTGTATTGTGCTGGGAACCACTCCGTAGTAATACTTAAACTCTTCTAAAGTTTCTTTTCCGTCATCGCCGTAGTAAATGATTGTTCTCTTAATGTCGGGTCTGATTTTTCCCTTAAATCCCATGGATGGTGTTCTGCTGGCAGAGAAAAAAGTAATTGTAGTGTGAGGATAATCAGAAAGTATTACATTTTTGATTTGCTCGAATGCGGATGGGCTTATCCACAAATGATACAGTCCGGATTCCACGGAGATTGGTTCGATAGTTTTTTCAATTTGGCGAGTTGATGCGGTCGTAAAACATCTCAGAATTTGGTCTTCAGGCGACAAATATGCATAATATTTAACTGGGACAAGTTCATCTGTTTCCGGATCTCTGTATGTAGTCTCCAACTCTCTTATATCACCCATTGGTGTCAAGCGGAAACCATGTTTTCTAAAAATTCCTTCGAGGGTCAAGGATCTATCTGGAGGTGCCCATGATTTGAAATAAGCATTAAAGCAAAGAATTTTCATCAAACGGTACTCTTCGGGGCGTGTCGTCAGCATTTCACAAAAACTATCAAAAGTATAGCTTCTGAACGGTATTTTCATTTGAGTCAGCGCTCCATTCTGGTTTAATACGTGTTGAATAGTGAATGGATTCTTATTTAAAATGTGCGCTAATAGCGCTCTCTATTAAAGAATAAGGCTTCCGATAGGGTTCAAAAGTTTTGTATGAGCCAAAATGATACAGGCCCTACACTTAGGGTACTTTATGTCCTTGACTCGTTTAATATTCTCAACTTTCCCAATGCTTTTCCTCCCTTCCGTCTAAGATCGGCATGTTAACGTCACCTTTTAGTTTGACTAGTGACATTGCCCCAAATGGTTGTACTGCATATGATTTTTTAATCTCCTCCGTTTGTTATGTATGGATGATCAAGGTGATTTTATGTTTTCATCTTTTTTGAGCCGTCGGATCAAGAGGACGAGTGAGCTTCTAAAGCTGGGGGCTTCAGATCAGGTTTCGGAGTATGAGGAGCGGTTTCAGTCCTTGAGAGGCTTGTACGATCGTCTGCTTTCAGATTTTATGGTTTCGGACTTTAACTGTCAAGAAGCCTATGAAACAGCCCAGACATTCTTTGGTTTCAGCAAGGTTCAGTTCGCTGGTGTGGACGGAACCATGTATTCGAGGCCTCTCTTTGACTTGATGATCTTTTTCGGAGGGGCCTATGCCGCTACTGGAACTATCGAGTTCAGAAAAGATGCGAAGCCTGTGGTGGAGTATGACTCGCAGTTTCTGCGGGAGGGTGCGGGGGTTTCTAGCGTGGTCCCCATCTATATTAATGAGGTGCCCGACGTTGACCAGACCTTCTTTGACTTGGAGGAGCCTGGAGAGCTTTCGGTTTCCAAACCGTTAATCGACCAAACGATCATAAACAACGCTACTATCGCCAATTGGATCATGAGCTTCGCTGAGTATTACCTATCGTACAAGTTGATCACCGACCCCGACAAAAACATCCGCATTCTTCTCATGGACCGGGCGCTCTCAGGTGAGCGAACCAGCCTGTTGTATGACACGTCGAAGCGAGAGTTGTGGAAAGCGAAGAGTTCCTTGATCGGTTACAAAGTAGATGATGTTCCCCTAGACATCAACGACTTGGCTTATGGCAGATATTGTCTTCGAAACCCGGCTTTAGGTCTCCCTCCAGCTAGGGCGGACTACTTGCGCTATGCCATCATCTTTTTGGTGGAGGAAAGGGGTCCCCTATCTTTAAGCGAGATCTGTGAGGCGTTGGGCATAAAGGATGAAAAGCGTGTCAAACGGGTGGAAAGATATGTTAAGTCTTCCCTTCAGGAGGGCTACCTTCAGGAGAAGGGTTCAAAATACTTCATCAACTCAAGGTATGCGGATGCTTGGGAGAGGCTGAAGAAGCTGGTGAGGTTGCTTGGCGACAGGTTCTTCTTTGAGGGAGAAGGTGGGGAAATGAGGCCGAACAGGATGAAAATCGTTAAAAATGGAAAGGAGCACTGGCTTACAACCCTGGACATCGCCTTTCTCACCCTGTTCTGTCTCTACATGATCATAGAGGAGTGCTGGAAAAGAAGGATCCTGTTCATAGGGCTGACGAAGGATACGGCGGCGAGGGACTTCAAGCGTCAGCTGATCCCTATCCTTCTAAGCGAGGGAATGCTGCGCAGTGCAATTAGCCCGGAGGAGTTTGAGGCGATGCCCAACACAGACCGCATGATCTTGCAATCTGTCTCGCTTTTCAACACTGAGAAGGTGAGGGTTCTTTGGAGCCTCGTTGAATACGACTCGTCCTTCAAAACCATGATTCCAGACCGACAGAATAGGAAGGGATACGTGCTTGGAGCCCGGAGAAACAGGATCAGCCTTGAAAAAACTTTCCTAAAAACCTACATTCAGCTTTCTCAGGCAGCGTCGGACCCTCTGCTTCGTAGCAGCGTCCTGCTAACGGACCGACTCGTCTACGCAGAGTTTGACGCGTCTCCAAAAAGCACAATTCAATTTTGGAACGAGTTTGGAGCCGCAAAAGAACCCGTAGAAGCACTGTTGTTCAAGGACAAGACGGTGGAGAACCCGCTGCAGAACATTATTATGGTGACTTTGCAATCCATGACCTCCCCTAGTATTCCAGAAGCCTTTGGCCATAACAAGCCTCTGTTCATAGCAGACAAGGTGGCGAAATGGCATTATGCCGCTTTTCGTCGCATTGCGGAGAGCACTGGAGAGTGGATCCTAAATAATCATAAATTAAGGAAGTTTGTATTTTATATGAGCACGTTTAGGGAGAGGAGGGCTAGAATTGAGGCCGCAAGAAGAGAAATCCTATAACAAATATTTCACCGATTTTGAAGGAAGATTCCACGGAAGACTAAGCGCCGTCATACCCAGAAGGGTACAGATTCCGGTAGAATCCAAACTTGCAGGGATATCCGCCCGGTACGACTGCAGAGTGAAAGTGGAGTATCAGAAAGACCTTATGGGTCTCTTGGAGGAAGGCATGCTCTTAGCCGTTAAGAATTTCAAACAGGGCAAGGAAGGGGGAGAAAGATACTCGCTTATGGAGATTTCGAGGGTTTGGCCTGAACACTTCGGGTTGAGAGGGCTCTCGGACCATGGGTATTATCCCATGCAGTTTGAGATTATCGAGCAGTCTGAGGCGGACTGGAAAACCGATGACCGAGCTACGATGATGGTTCAGATCAGCTCCATTCCGATTAACTACGACCTCATCCTACCCGAGGGTGAGGAACCAGAGTTTGTGAAGGGTACAACCACAGAATCGTGGAAGAGCTGGGCATTGACACTTCCAAAACGACCCCAGATGCCAGGGAGGACCCTAGATTAGGGCTTATCAAGATGTTCGAAGCAACCAAAACAATTATCCCCATCTACGTGGATTTCGATAGGCTGGTCAGATACCATTTCGGGATCTTCGCCTTCACTGGCGGGGGAAAAAGCAACCTCATGTCCAACATTCTTAGACGTGTTCTGTACCACACGAAAGACACGAAGATCATAATTTTCGACATCAGCTGCGAATATCCGTTCCTCCTCATAGACGTGCTAGCAGATCCGACGATTCCGGCTAGAGTGATTACTGAAAGTAGGATTGAATCAATTGATCAATTTTATAACTCGGTGGTCAAGCCGAGAGAATATGAAATTGACGAAAGAATCGTGAACGAACTCCTGGAAATACTGAGCCAAGGAAAGGTTTCGTACTACACTAAGCCAAAGCTAATGGTCCCCACTTACGGTCAGTTCCTAGAAGAACTAGACGAACAGAGAAAGGCTAGCGCGGACAAACCTCATTACATGAACGCCATCGACGAAATTCGGGAAGCCATCCTTGGATACATGGATCAGTACGGTTTCATTGAGAATCAAGAGGTCAATGAACGCTTCGTGAGGTTCATCGATGCAAAGGCTAGTCAGGCGGTGCAGAAATTTAAGGTTCACGAGGCCAGTGGACTCTTTGCCTGGGCAACCACCAGATCGACGCTTTTGGATATTCTGAAGAGGAAGCGGGAGGAGGAAGAGAAGGAAACAGGTGGGCTCACGGCTGAGAGAATCCGTGGTCTCCTTGAGGGCGAGGAGAGGCTCATCTGCGTGTCCATTGCGGACCCCTTCACCATTAAGGACTTGGTTATCACGCTTTCACGTGACTTGTTAAATCGGAGAAAAAGAAAGTTTCAGGTCAAACCGTACATCCTCTTTGTCTTCGATGAAGCCCAAGAGTTTATCCCAGATCCGTCTGGCTCTACAGGAATTGACAGAAAGTGCTCTAAGCAGGTGGAAACCCTCCTCCGGCAAGGAAGAAAGTACAGGCTGGGAGCTTGTGTTGCCACCCAAAGGATCGCCTACCTAAACACGAACGCCTTGCAGCAGCTTCATACATACTTTGTAGGGACCCTGCCCAGACCCTATGACCGATCCGTGGTAAGCAACACCTTCATGATCGACCAAGGCATTCTGGAAAAGACGTTAGAATTTGCACCAGGCGAATGGCTGCTGTCCAGCTACATAGCCACTGGAATAGAAAACGTCCCCATCTTCATACGAGCAGACAACGCAGAAAACGAACTAGAAAAGTTCTTAAGTAGAGCTGTTGCAAACTAGGGCATTTTTCCGTTACATGGCATTATGGTGTTTTCCTTATTTGATGCAATATTGCTTTGACCCAAAATTATTTTCTTTGTTTTTTAAAGTACAGGGTTAAAGGGTTCCCTGATGTCCCAGAGTTTAACCACTTGAAGAGGGCTTCTACGAGGATTGGAAGAAAGTAGCTGGTTTTCACTGTCGGAGCCATGAGGTTGCCTTTCGACAGAAGATTTCCCTTTTCATACAACCGGAGAATCGCTGTGGAGCACACTCACTTCACCAGAAGGTACTTCAAAAAATGGCTTAAGGAAGCATTCATAAACCGCTTAAGTCTTGCATTCATAAACCGCTTAAGTCTTGCGCTTAGACATCTCGCGCAGCACAATTAATCAAAAGTTTACTTGTTCTGGAATTGCGCGCGCAACTTACCGCAATAAACTGAGTATCAAAGAACCCGGATTTGTTGATGACTCAATTAGGTCAATTTCATCGGGCTTTAAAGAGTAATACGCATATATTCTTTGGTTCAACTCGTTTTCAACTCGAGCAATTTCCTGGCGTAAGAGTTTGCTTCGTTCCAGGATGGGCACGTAATCTTTCATGACATCTCTTATCGTCTGGAGATCATTTTGTTCATCCCTGTTGAAACATGGAATTCGAATCCCCAAGATCTTACCTAAGATATTTCCAGTTCCTAGTCGCTTTTTCCCGGACAAAATAGCTTGGATTAAGAAGTTTCTCAATGCCTTATCATCAATTTTTAGTCTTAGGACTGCGATATCTTGTAACTCTTCTTTGTTCTCTCCAACGTAATCAATGCTAACCACAATGTAATCTTCTGCCTCTTTAGCTTCAACATTCCTTATCTCGCCTTTTGCTGTCGATTGAATCAGAACTTGCCTATCTTTGGCAGACATTTTCCGGTAATAATTCTCCAACCTTTTGTCTCTAACTCGGGGGTATTGGTTAACATAGATGTTGAAATCCGGTTTTGTTCGTGCAAGTTCTGCAGTGAGCTTCAGAAGTTTATCAACGAATCTTATTATTGGCCTCTGCTCATCCCTCGATGTGGGATAAATAGGGATTTTACCAACATAGTAGTCGTCAAGATCCATGGTCCGAACCGCCTTGTTGAAGATAAACGTGTAAGCAAACCATGACACTAATTTGGAATTTAGGAAAGCCAACAGATATTTGAGGTCGTAATTAGGATCGGTGACAATGGTATTCTCGACAGTATCCACACTTAACAGGCCTTCCGAGTCCAGTGCCGACATAATTATGATGTGATCTGTGGGTTTCAAAACATGAGCAACAATTCTTTGTGAAATGACCTTGGGATTCTTAAGACCTTCAATCTTTTCGCTGCCATCCTTCAGATATTTTCGGTTGACGTACAATCTTGGAGGGGAATGAAAATACGGTCTGATATCGTCCCCGCGCAAAAGAGTTTCCGAATCTTCAGTTTCCCTTTCGACAGCCTTGCTCTGCAAGGGTAGTCCTCGAGACGTTTTCGAGACTTCCTTGAACGAGATTGATTTCTTCTTGATTTTTTCGTAAACTTTAAACGACTTCTTATCAACATGAATCGGAAGCGTATCCATCTCTTCATAGAGCGATATCGGTATTTCATAGGTTACCGGTTCTTCTTGCCAATATAGACGTGTTCCCTTGTAAATCTTTACCTTCTCTTTCCTATTTTGACATAGCAATATGATCTGTTCTAAAAGAACACCTGGAAAGGCCTTACTTATGTCTACAATTTCAATTAACTTAAGGTTCGTCAGAATAAAATCTCTGACAACACTCCATTTTTGCGAGAAAGTTAACGATTTCGGAATGACGAACCCTAGAGTTCCATCCGGTCTCAGCAGTTGGGCAGCCCGTTCGATGAATAGAGAAGCTGTGTTCTTGTAACCCTTAGCAACTTGATACTTGTCTAAAAAGAATCTTCTTTCTTCCTTACTCAATTTTGCTCCGTGAGGGGGATTTCCTATGACCGCGTTAAAGCCTTCTTTGTTAAAGATGTCACGAAACTCTTGGTTCCAATCGAATGGTCTTTCTTTCTTCCATTCCTCGCCGAAGTATTCGCTCAGTTCTTCTTCTGTTCCCGAAATCAAAGAATTGCCCTCCTTTATGTTGTCACCAAGGATGAGAGGAAGACGTTCTCCCTTTGTCAGCGCCTTCAGCATGATATTTACTGCGGCGATTTCTGCTGCCTGCGAATCTAAATCGACACCAAAGAGATTCTCTGATATAATCTTCTTTTCAACGAAAGGAATCATGTTGGCATAGCTTGTTAGGTCTGCGGGTCCGCCCTTTTGTGGTCGCAAGTTTAAGTTATATAAATCATAATATTCTTTCAAAACATCGAAGGCTTTGATAAGGAAAGACCCGGAACCGCAAGCCGGGTCTAGGATCTTGAATTCAGAAACTTCTTCGGGTGTTTTCTGTTTTAATTCTGAGAGAACGTTTCTAACGATATAGTCTACAACATGGGTAGGGGTATAGTAGATGCCAGCCATTTTTCTCTTCTCGTAGGCCTTCACTATGTCGACTCCTTTCTCTACTTCCTTGAGTATGTGACCTATGTAGTCTTCGTAGATCGCGCCAAGAACGTCGGCAGATATTAAGTCAAAGTTGTAGCCATATAGCGTGAGGATAACGCTTTCTAGAACCGCGTTGTCGAGCTTCAGATCCTCACAAAAATGACTTTCAAAGAGTTTACTGTTGTAGATGTCGTCAAAATCTCTAAACAAGCTCTTCAAGCTTCTCATGAAGGGTGTTGGCAGCCCTCTCGTCCTCCATGAATCCAACTCCTTCCACAAACTGTCTGAGCCGATGATGCCTCTGTCTTCGGTAACTCGGATCACAAGAATCCTGTCAAGTATTTTTTGAACGCTCTCCTTGACGTCTTCCGTACTTAGCTTGGGGTTATTCTTACTAATGCTGTCGACCAGGTATTTTCTGCATCTGAACAGATCACCAAGGACTTCTCTATCGATATCTCTTCTCAGTCTTCTTTTCTCGTACGTATCAAGAATTCCTGAGACTACGCTTTCTTTCGAGATTATCCATAGTTTCTTAAAGGACTGGATGTATTCGTTGTGTTTTAATTTGAATATCAAGCCATCTGCTGGTTTTCTCACATGAGAATAATACAGTCTGGTTTCCGCAAAATTGCTAAGTACGACCCAATCAACTTTCAAATGCCACGCATATCGTATAGCTTGTTCTGGATAGCTTTCTTCCCTACCTCTAGTCATTCTAGTGGCGTCAAGACTTTCGTCAAACCTCTTTATTTCAACTACCAACTTAGGAAGCTTATTGACGCTTAAGGAATAGTCCACAGGACCAGTCAAGGTTCTTCTTTGCTCCCTGACTTCGTCTATGTTTCTGATATCCCAACCTAAGGCATCAAGAAAGGGCAAGATGAATTTAGAACCCACGTCAGCTTCACTAAACCTTGGAATCTTGCCATCTCTCGCCAATGTATCGTAGGTTTCAATCAACTCATGAATCTTTTCTTCCGCTGCCTCCTTAGACATTCTGCTACCCCGTTGCGGGTCTAATATCTTTTCTATCTCCCACCACAATTATAGTTTATCACTCAGATTTATATTCCATGGATGATCGTTTGATTACGGTATTTTGTCCAGTGATAAACCCAACTAATCATCTATAAACGGTTAAAGCGATTACGAAGATCCCAAACGTCCACAACAACGTCGCAACAATGCTAGGTCTCCCCAACTCATCTCTTCCTTCAAGGCTCCATACCTCCACACAACAGTTTCACTTGTCTGACTCCACGATCCCCTAGTTTCCTTCAGCGATTGTTTTATGTCTTGTTCTTTATTAGCTCCTTGCGAGGAAAAAGAGCTATGGCGAAGGCAAAGGATCGATTAGAATACTGCGCAAGGTTTCCAAGAAACGATATCTATATGGGAAGGAGATGTGTGAATGTTTGTCAAAGAAAAGGAGGAGGCGAATAGATGCCGACCCTTGAGGCTTGCAAGGAGATGATAGGTCAATTAAGTGAAGCAAAGAAATGGAGTAAAGATCCAAACATCAAGTTCCTCTACGCCTTTGTGGAGTTAGGCGAGGCTGTCGACGCCTGGAAGAAAAGAAAGCCCCCCTCCAAAGTTGTAGAGGAAATTATCGATGCAATTTACTACCTTATCCATTGCGCTTGGTGTATCAACCCACACATCGACCTTGACCAACTCTTCATAAATAAGCACAGAATCAACTACAAACGAACCCGCAAGTATCCGAACGACACAACACAAAGAAACGATAGATAGCACACGCGTGCAGGCTCATTTTGTTGTAAGCGTTGCACTTTTAATTTTTTAGTTAATTGGTTTTGGGGTTCAAATTTGTTTAAAACATGCGTTGGGTGTCGCTTATGTCAGTAGTGCGCTAAAAAATAAATAGCTTCTTAGCATAAAACTTCCCAGAGCGAGGTTACTTGAAAATGGGAGCGATTCCATGGAGATAAAGAGGTACCCAATTAAGGAAATGAAATTTAAGATAAAGGACCTCTACGACATGTATAAAAAGGGAACATTGAAACTTAACCCCGAATATCAGAGATCCTACGTATGGGAGAAAATCCGCGATAAGAGGGAGAAGCTAATAGATTCTCTGTTAAGGGAGTTCGACATAGGGAAGATATTCCTTAGAGAAGTTAAAGAAATAGTCGAGGGCAAAGTCATAACATCGTATGAGTGTTTGGACGGCCAGCAGAGGTTAAGATCCATCTTCGATTTTATGGACGATAATTATTCAACATCGAAAAGAATTACTAGGGAACTGGGCGGACCTAAGAAATTTAGCGAGCTGGACCCTCGCTACCAAGTGAACATAGCTGGGATCTGGATAGAACCCGTTATCGCGGAATCGGATGACGACGAAATGATTTCAGATATATTCTTGAGGTTGCAGGAGGGGGTCCCGCTCAGAGGGCCCGAAAAGTTAAACGCCGAGAAGGGAGTGATGAGGAACACCGTGGTTGAACTCTCCAAGCATAAGTTCTTCGGAAACACAGACATAAACCCTTACAGATTTGCCTATAGGTATTTGGCTGCTCAAATCATGCGCCTGGAGGAACAGAACGTTACCGAATCCTTAAATTTCGTAAATATAGGTTACAGGGAACTCGTCCATATGTACCAAAGTTACAGGGATGCAAGAGAAGAAACCAAAGTGGTCGCTTAGCCCAAAGGGTTAAGTCGAACCTGAACTTTTTAGACAAAGCTGTCGGCAGAGATGCAATTTGTATTTGGAGCAAGGGTGATATGATATCGATATACTTACTTATATCATATGTGCGAGATAAGTACGCTATCAGTGGTAGGGAGGATAGATTCAAAGATTTCATAATGCATTTTCTCGAGAAGATCGAGAACATACGCACCTCCGACCCTAGGACTAAAGAAAATGCTCCATACTATGATTACAAGATAAAACGAAGGGGTGCAACAACCTCAGGAAGTACGATAAAGGAAAGGTTTGAAGTGATGCTCCAGGAATTCCTACAATTCGTGCCCGGTCTCGAGCTAAAGGATGATAGACGCCTCTTCGATTGGGGGCAGAAGCTTGCTATCTATAACATACAAGATGGTATATGCAAGGGATGTGGCAGACCCGTGGAAAGCATAAAAAAGCTGAGTTTCACCACAAAATTCCATGGAATGAAGGCGGCAAAACCACAGTAGAAAATGGTGAAATGTATCACCCTGAATGCCACCCCAGATAGCTGTGACTGTTTGGAAAAAATCAACATTTATTCGATTCCAGCTATGACGATGTCAAAAGTGAAATTCATTATTCCCGTTACGTTGGAAGACACTGCGAGCGTCAGGTTTATTTTCAGGACCGTTCCTGGATTAACCGTTTGTCCGGCGTAGTCCCAGCTGAGGGTTATGTATTCCGAGGCGTTTGGCGGGTCCCAGTTTTCGGTGCTGATGGAGAGGACTATGGGCGCGTTTCCCTCTTTCCTCAGAAAGATCATGACGTTCACGAGGCCTCCGGGCTCAATGAAGCCCCAATCGATCTCCGTCACCCTACTGGTGCAGTTTTCATCCCAGTAGACCCCGACGCCGACCGCCTTGACAATTCCAACGCTGGGAACCCTCGTCACAGACGTCAACAAACTCGCAACACAAGTGGCCAGAGCCGCGAAACCAAGCACCGCAAGCAACAAAATCTTTGTTTTTACCCGAAACATCGATCCCATGGCATGAGGACGCTTATAGTTATTGTAGCATGCGAGTGAGAGCAGGACGCCTCCACTAGCGTCATGCACCATCTCGATGACGAAGGGATATTCGGTTGCATTTTTACGTAAGCAAGAATCACGCTTGTAGTCTAGCCCGCGACGGTGGGCAGGGTTAGACTTCATTAAATTCGATTTTATCCGAATGGATCTTCTCTAACTGACCCTCTTCTTTGATGATAACTCTCTCATGTCTTTCAAGTTTCACACGCCTTGAGCCCGGGTGTTTGCCATGTAGAGTGCAGTATTTGATGAGCCTCCTGCATGAGTCCCATATACTTCGGCAATTTTTTCATAGCATAGCCTGTAAATTCTTTGGTAAAACATTTAACAAGCACTTCTCCACTCGCAAGCATAACTTCTCTCGCGAAAATGTGTCTGTCTAAATCGCTCAGCCCTTCACGATCTGGATACTTCTCCTTAATTTCCTCGAGTTTAGCTTCTAGCTCCTCGAGAACCTTTGGCAAGCCAAACTTTTGCAGAGCAGATATAGCCTCATGCTCCTTCAACGCTTCACGTCCCACCTCTGTAGCTGAGTAAAAGACCTTGTGCTTCGCCTCGTCCCGCTTCACAAACCCCACGTCGACGAGCCGCCGCAACGTCCTATGCAGGTGCCCTCCTCTCATTCTAAGTTTTCTCGCTATCAGCCTCTCATGCAATGGATCTGATGATCGCACTAAAAGCCCTAAGGCCCTCATACAGGGTTTAGAGCTCAGAACCTCCCATCTTACAGCTTGATCACTTCCTATCATGTCTGATCACCTTATGTTACCATAATGTTCCCATCTCTTTCCTCAAAAAGGGAAAATCAGTGAAGGGGTATTATATCATTTTTGGCAACAAGGTGAGGACGAGTTGACAAAACATGTGATCAAGCTCAAGGACGAGGAACTGTTTATCAAGTCCTACAAGGTTCGACGGTCGGCAAAAGACAGGCATTCCATCCAAACGACAGTTCCAATAGAGGCCTTTGAGCGTGAGGCAAGAAGGCATAAGATGTCCTTTGAAGAAGCCTTGAAGAAGCTTGAGGCCGTCTGGAGGTTCAACAACTTCCATGGACTACACCTGTCTTTTGAACCTTGCCACAATGAGGGAAACAAGGAGATGGCTGAGTGAGCGAGGAAAAGGCGAAGCAAATTCAAGCGCACTTCCAGCTGCCGGAGGCTCAGTGGATAAGATTCAAAAAGAAATTGTCGTTACAAGGGCACTCCGCCTCCCTTTTCCTTCGTGAAAAAGTTCAGGAATTCTTGGAGGAGGAGATGTCAACCAAATCTCCTTTGGCGCGTTATCGTAGGGCTTGTTGTAATGGTTGTTCTTATGGCGATGCTTGCAAAAGCGATAAAACCCTTCAAATTCGTTGTCTCTTAGCTTCTTTAGCTCTATCCCTTTCTAGATTAACTAAAAAGAGATTTTTGGCGGATGCTCAGCTCTGAGGCGCCATCCTATGGCCAATTGTAGGTCTTGTCTCCGCTTACGTCTCGGTGCGGAAAACGCTTGGTTGGGTCATTGCGTCTTCCACAATAAGGATGTATCGGAGCTGGATCCAGCCTGCGAAGCCTATACTGACGAAGAGCTCATAGATGTTTTGGAGCGTTTGTTTGTTAATCGAGCGGACACCTATGCGGTTCAAAGGGAAGATGGCCAATACATACGTGTCAATGACCCTTTAACTCAGGATATTTTGAGGCGCCATCTTGCTGGCGAGGTTACCATTGGCGCTTATCAAATAGACCCAAGCGATAATACGGTTCGTTGGCTATGCTTTGACGTGGATCCTGAACATGTTAAGGATCCCAAGAAAATAGCTTTAGACCTTTACAATTTCTGCAAGAATGCTTTCAGCGGTAAGTCGGTTTGGCTTGAGGCAAGCAGGCATCCAGAGCTAAGCTATCACGTTTGGGTTTTTTTTGAGCCCCCAATACCAGCTAAGGTTGCGCGGTTCTTAGGGCAACAAACTCTCAAACAGTTTCCATCTGTCCAAAAGCAGGTGGAACTATTCCCAAAGCAGGACGTGGTGAAAAAGGAGGAATTCGGTAACTTAGTTAAGTTGCCTTTTGGATTGCATCAAAAAGCTAAGATGTGGTCCTGCTTTTTGGATCCTTCAACATTGAACCCTATGCCGATCAATACATTTGATGTTGAACCGACCAGCATGGTGGAGAAAGAGATTCAACGAATTATGAATGTGGCCGGGCAGAAGAGGGAAGCCTGGTTTGAACGTGAGGACTTAGCTAAGCAGCCATATAGAGGCAAGGATCCCGCATGTATTCTAGGGTTGTTTAAGGGTGAGGAAGAGGGCTGGCGGAATGAGGTGGGCATGCGGTTATCCTGTTATCTGTTAAATTTTAAGGGTTTGAAGCGAGAGAGGGCGTGGAAAAGGGTTCTGGAGTGGAATCGAAATAATAAGCCGCCTTTAGATGAGGCGGAATTACGAAGCGTCTTTGATTCAGCCTTGAAAGGCGAATATGTTTTTGGTTGTGAGGATGAGCTTCTACAGAAATTCTGCACCCACGAAGGATGTCCATTGGCCAAAAGAGACGTTTTCCCAATGAAAATTGTGGAGGAAGCGGAAAAAACTCTTGGTGCACCTTACTTAGAGGCTTGGACCAAGGAAGTTTATGATGAAACCATTGTTGGCGAGGAAAAGAACAAGCTTCTGCTCCATTATTTAGAGCTTTCAGGAAAGAGGAAAAACCCAACCGAGAAACAGCTTATCATTTTGCGTGGCGATCCTGGGGGAGGAAAAACCACCCTAGCAAATGAAACCACCAAGTTTCATAAAACCAAGAAGAGGGGCCGATTCAGCGAGCACGCCTTAGACTACAGCGACCTTTCAGGATACGACATCCTCTACCTTCAAGAAATCATTGGCGTGAAAAGGGAAGAGGAGGGCGTCTCAACCATCCGTTTCTTGAGCGCGGATGATCAAGGATACACCGTTGAGGTTGCTGTTAGAGACGAAGAAACCGGAAGATGGACCACGGCAGAGTATCGGATCCCGTCAATAACCGTTGTTTCCACAACCACCATGATAGAGGTTTACCAACAACTAGAGAGAAGGGCCTGGACCCTAAACGTGGACGAATCCAACGAACAAACAGAAAGGGTGCTCAATTTCAAGGCGGATAAAGAGATTATACGATTCGAATACCTAGTGGGGCTCAAGGAGCCGAGCAAAAACTCAAAGATACTCCGCTGTATGTTTTCACGCCTTGAGGATGGAGAAGTCATCGTTCCCTTCGCTCACGCATTGAAGGATGTATTTGATAGGAGCGTTTTGAGGGCTCGTGGTGATTATGACAAGGTTCTCACTCTAGTGAAGATGAGGGCTTGGTGGTTCCAGAAGCAACGGCCCTATATTATGACGCAAACCGGGAAGGCTTGGTTCGCCTTGCCTGAAGATGGCAGACGAGCCCTAGAGCTTGCTGAGGAACCCCTCATCGGCATGCTAACCGAGCTGGAGAAACGATTGAGGGCCATCATCACCCACGTAAAAGAGCTGGTGAAGGAACCAGCGGTGACAACCAAGGATGGCGATGTTTTCTATGGAGCCACGGCGAAGAAGCTTGCACAGAAAATAGGCAAGTCGCAACAAACGGCCTTAACCTACCTTAATGAGCTGGTGAACAGGGGTGTTTTAAGCGTTGAAAACCCAAAGGGTAGGCTGAACGTTTATAATTTCATCATTCCCGAGGATCAAGTCGAAAAGAAAATTGGAATATCCTCTATTAAGCAAATTGAGGATGATTTGTTCCTGAAATTCAAAGAGGAGACCAAAAACTTCCTAGAAAGGTATCAATTGAATGAAAATCTGTGGATGGGGGACACAAAACTAGACCGCGACTACATAGAGTTAATAACCTCACCTATCCGTGAACTTTCATTTAATAAATTCCCTTCTAAGCAAGAAGTGGAAGCCTTTGTTGAAAAGAAAACTGAAATATCCTCAATTCAAAGAACAGAGGATACTTTGAAAACTTCTTTAGGTGAGCTTGAGGACATGCTTCGCGAAAGCCTCCATGCTGGAACCCAACAAATGTTTGAAAAGTTAGCCATTGAGAAAAGCGAACTCACCGGAGAGGAGGCTAGATCCTTTTTAGCGCACCTAATTAACGAAGGCAAGCTGGCGTTGGATCCAGAAGGCTATTGGAGATGGACAAAATGAGTGAAAGAGAACAGAAAAATGCCATGACTACATATGGTATGCTGACAACGGTCAAAGAGTTAGAAACTAAAATTGAGGAAATTAGGAATCTTCTCGATGACCTGACAAAGATGAAGGAGGGTGCAGCTCAGAAGCTGAGTGAATACGCTTTGGCTGTGAGGGTCGCGGGATTCAAAGAAGCAGAGCTCGACCAATTCTTTAGGAAACCCTACGTCCTTTTGCCTCGAAAAGAACAGGAATGGTACCTCATTGTTCCACGATTTATTGATCTTCAAGTTGGCTGGCTTGAGCGTCAAACCGAGTCCTTTAACATCTTCGTGGTCAACAGATACATCGACTGGATCACCGAGGTCCCCCAATTAATTCGGGAAGAGCTAGGATTCAAACCTTCTTTACCGATCACAGTTCGTGGAGATTTCTTATACACCGATAGAGATCATATTGACGAGGTTTGGAAGCGATACAGAAATCATCTGTCTCGGAGAGAGGGCGACAAAATTAGGATTCGAAAGAGGCGGCACTTCAGCCTCATCTGTGCGCTAGTTCGAGACGGTATTCTACCCTTCGACCCAAAACCCGTTGACTCTAAAGACCTTATAGATCGTAAGCCAAAATTCGAGTTAGACTTCATGCCATCGCAGAAAGAGGCTTGGAACAAGTTTCTTCATTATGGTGTGCTCGGCGTGTATTGGCCTCCGAGAGGAGGGAAAACCTTCCTTGGCATGTATGCTATGTCTCATCTGAAGGGTAAGAAACTAATCATCGTTCCAACAGTCACTCTCAAAGAACAGTGGGAATCGAGGATCAAAGAGTATACAAACGTTCCCTCTTCGGAATATGAGATCATCACATACCACGCCTCGAGAAAACCAGCCTACCTAGATAAGGAGTATACATTAACAATATACGACGAGGTTCAGCATCTTCCAGCCAACATTTTCAGTCGACTAGCCCTCCTAAACACAAAGTATCGGATGGGTCTTTCAGCCACCCCCTTCCGAGAGGATGGCCGCACAGAACTCATCTTCGCCCTCTCTGGTTTTCCCATCGGATTAGACTGGGCGTCTTTCCTGAAGCTACAGATCATCAAAAAACCAACCGTAGACCTCCACATCGTTAGAAACGTCACCGAAAAAATCGTTAAGATCGATGAGATTCTAAAAGAATCTGACAAGAAAACCATCATCTTCTGCGACAGCATAAGGCTGGGGAAAATCCTCGCCAGCAAATTCAACACCGACTTCATCTACTCTCAAACCAAGAAACGGCTAGAAAAAATCTACACGCTGCAAACAAGCGTTGTGAGCCGTGTAGGAGATGAAGGAATCAGCTTAGGAAAACTTGAACGAGTCATAGAAGCCGACTTCCTGTTTGGATCTAGGAGGCAAGAACTACAGCGCCTAGGAAGGCTCTTCCACTCAGAGTTCAAGGGTGAGCATCACATCATAATGACCGAAGAACAATACAGCCTCTACAAGAAACGCCTCTACGGGGTCTTAGAGAAGGGATTCGAGATCAGCATCCACAAACAGGGGAGCTAAAGCCACGAGGAAGACTAGGAGCTTGAGGGTTTTGGTGATCCTTCCAAATCAGCGCATCTAAGACACGGAGGAGGTCATATGAGTGGGGGAGAGGCTGGCTTCCACAAAGGCGCTGAAGAGGCGCATACTCGGCAAAGCGGCTTAAACGATGGGAAGTCCGCTCAGTCAAGCGGGCCGCACCAGCCCCCCATACGATGTCCTGAATGTACGTCGCAGAGAGTCTGGAAAGACGGCGTAAGGGCTACCAGGTGTGGCGACGTACAACGCTATGTCTGCAGATCATGTGGCTACAGATTCAGCGAGTCTAAGGTAAAGTTTAACGTCACCAGCAAGCTGGTTGAAGTGCCTAATCCTAGACCGGATCTGCTTGACAGAGGGATTGTTGCGGTCGAGCTCTCCCTTCAAAAACTGGGTTATGATCCGCCTCTCTTTCTGGGTGAAGATATAAGTTCGCATAAGGTTACTACTGTAGGCCAAGATTTAAATAGCTTAGGTTCCTATAGTAGAAATCGCCGAGTGTGCGTCTCGGAGCGAGAGACGAAAAACTTGAGCCGTCAGAGGACCCGACAAAAGCGGGCTGCGGGGGCCACAACGCAAGCGGAGATCAAAGGCAAACTCGTCGAATACTCATGGTGGATGAAAAAGGAAGGCTTCGCAGAATCCACAATCACGAGAAGAGTGAGGCTTCTAAAGACACTCAGTAAACGGGGTGCAGACTTACTGGACCCAGAATCCGTAAAGCTTACAATAGCGAGGCAAGAAGGGTGGAACTCCACTACAAAAGAACATGCGGTTACAGCCTACACGAGTTTCCTCAAAATGCTGGGGGGAACATGGAAACCGCCGAAATACAACAGGGTTAGAAAGCTGCCGTTCATTCCCACCGAACAAGAAGTCAACGAGCTAATCGCGGGATGCAACCGAAAAACTTCTGCTTTCCTCAAACTCCTCAAGGAGACGGGCATGAGAAGCGGAGAGGCTTGGAACTTGGAGTGGACAGACTTCAACTTTGAAAATGGGACGGTGTCCATTACCCCGGAGAAAGGTAGTGACCCAAGGGTTCTGGGAATTTCCATCGAGTTGATCGCCATGCTTAAGGCGTTACCGAAGACATCGCATAAGGTCTTTCCCGGTTCACTGAGACACTTCGGAAGGAGCTTCAGAAGACAACGAAAGAGAATCGCTCATAAACTACAGAACCCACGTGTAAACCGCATAACCTTCCACTCCCTACGCCACTGGAAGGCGACCATGGAATACCATCGAACAAAGGACATTTTACACGTGAAGCAACTCCTAGGACACAAGAGCATAAACTCAACATTGATGTACACTCAGCTTGTAAACTTCAAGGAAGACGAGTTTCACGTTAGGATTGCAAAGAACGTCAAGGAAGCATGCGAGCTTGTGGAGGCAGGTTTCGAATATGTCACAGGAGAATACGAAGATGGAGGCAAAATATTCAGGAAGCGCAAGTAGTGTCCCCGGACCCTCGTGGTGGGGTCGCGGGGATTTGAACCCCGGACCTCGCACGCCCCAGGCGCGAATCTTAGACCAAGCTCGACCACGACCCCAACAGCATAATGAATTTTGCTGTTTTCCCTTCTAAACCTTATGGAGACCGCACACGCCCATGACCTCTTTGAGGTTTTCTCGTGTGCATCC
>Ga0315314_1000518_pt1 | contig 41950 bp, 43 predicted proteins | sample TDP9_MG_FD_203631 | JGI IMG/M metagenome (GOLD analysis project Ga0315314, IMG submission 203631) | Freshwater sediment microbial communities from Lake Towuti, South Sulawesi, Indonesia - TDP9 | ecosystem: Environmental > Aquatic > Freshwater > Lake > Sediment | place: Indonesia: South Sulawesi... | reverse complement strand
AACCCTCGCCGGGATTGAAACCTCCACCCTGATGCGCAACAGAGCGAGCCAATATGCAAGCGAGAACCTTTCCGGCTCGGAGAGACATAGGCTGGAACATGAACTGAATCAATTCCTGCTAGGATATGAGCTCAAATGGGCAGAGGATTCTGTGCTGTTCAGTGACGCTGTGCCGATACTCAAGACGCTAAAGGAGCGAGGCATTCGCTTGGCTATCGTCACGAATACCTCAAGGCAGGCGGCCGAAACGATCTTCGCCAAGCACCGCCTGTCCGAGTACTTCGACGTCGTGGTCACACGAAACGATGTCGCTCAGCTAAAGCCTGATCCTCAAGGCATTCTTCTCGCGCTCGAACGTCTTGGCGACAGAGCTGAATTCTTCGTGGGCGACACGAGAATCGACTCGGAAGCAGCCAGGAACGCTGGAATCAAGTCCATTATAGTTAGAAGGGGCTGGCCCCATGCCTTGCTCCCACCAGATCCCCGTGCAGATTACAGTGTCGAATCGCTTGCAGAAATCAAAAAGATCATCCAGAGAAGCGGGACTCGGTGACCCGCCAGACGAAATCGACGTGTTCCGAACCCGTTTGACCCATTTCCTCTGAGGCATAAATATCTCGCGCGAGATAATGATGGTCCTAGGTGAGATTGCTGACACTAGAAAAGGTAACGGACCGAGTATATGCAGATACAAACCCCGTGGGCTCTGGAAACGCAGGAGCAATCATACTGCACGATCAAGTTGTCGTTGTCGACTCTCAATATCTGAAGTATGCAAAAGAACTTAGGCGAGAGATTGAACGCACTACCTCAAAGAAGATACGCTTCCTACTCTTGACACATTCGCACAGCGACCATGTCTTCGGCAACGAAGTCTTCCGCGACTGCGAGATTGTGGCTCACAGGTCCCTGAAAGCTCGAATGCAAGAGCTTCTGTCCACTACATGGTCTAAGGAGAGCCTAGAGAAGCAGATAGCCGAGCTGAGGAAGACCGATCCAGAGAGAGCTTCACGGTTTGAAGGCATTCAGATAACCCTTCCGACTCATGTCTTCGAAGAGGAATTCAAAATTGCTGACAAGGACCTAGAAGTAGTCATGAGGCACGTAGGTGGCCACACGAGAGACTCAAGTATTGTCTATTTTCCGGCGGAGCAGACTCTCTTTTCAGGAGACCTCATCTTCTCCCAGACTTTTCCGTACGGGGCCGACCCTACAGTCGATCCGGACGAATGGCTGAAGGCCTTGAATGATATCATGGAGATGCCTGTGAGAACAATCGTTCCGGGCCATGGTCCGATGTGTGACAAGCGTGAGGTTCAGGCCTATATCGATTTCATAAAGACGGTAAAGGAAAAAATGATCGCAATGATTCGCATAGGAAAGACGATGGAAGAGATCACGAGGGATGAGAACTATCCGCTTTTCTACTCGAAGTCTGCAGACCAGCGACGACAGAGCACTTTGGCCCAATGGTACAAGGTGTGGCATCAAGAAGCAGGTTGATTGTCCGTCCGTCATGCAAGTCAAGATGTTTAGGACAACTGTCTAGTGATGTGCATTCAGCTTACTTCAATCAGCGATTGGTTATTGCTCTGATTTCAATCAGGCCGCTGGCTACTCCTCTATAGCGCCTCCAATAGCGCGAAGATGTTTGCGGAAAGTGTAGGAGCGATCCACTGTTCGTTTGGCCAAGTATTCGTCGAACCGAAGCTGTTTCTGAAGTTTCTCTCCGGCCTTTACTTTTTCTGCTTGCTGTCGCTCGGTTCGACAAATTGTAAGAGCGGTCAAGAGAAGCTTCTCGATGTCTTGGCTCGGAACGAAGAGGACACCGTCGTCGTCAGCGAAGACTATGTCCTGCTTTCCTGTCTCGAAGCTACCGAAACGGGCAGATTCCAGCGCATGTGGATGGCGTGTATCCAGCTCTAACGGGCCCGCAGGGGACGGCCCGTAGCTGAAGATGGGTAGGCCGACTTTGGTCAGCTCTTCAGTATCGCGGTGGCAGCCCCAGATCACTATCCCGCCCAGTCCGCAAGCTTCAGCCTCCAAGGCTGTCAGATCACCAATACAGGCCCTATCTGTCCTTCCATTGTCATCTATCACCAAGACATCTCCATGCTGCGCAGTGCCAATTGCTTCCAAGAAGATGTCCACGCTTCCATAGTGGCGTACCGGTAGCACTTGACCCGCAATGCGGCTTCCCGCCATGAGCGGCCGGATTCCTGAAGGGGCTGTACGAGGACGAAGACTCAACCGCACACAGGCGTCAAATAGGAGTGGAGTTGAAAGCCGGGAGAAAGCTTCATTCAGGTGTCGGCTAGACATGGCACTAACTCCGTTCTGCATCTTCTAGGGTTCAGATAAAGACCCAAGTGACGAAAATACTCCAGCCGCCGTGTGTCGGTATTTGACCTTATCTTACCTATTTGATTGTACTCTTCACCATGGTTACGGCCATCGGTGTTGCATTGAGAGGGGTTCTCTGTCGTGATCTGGTTGAATTGTATTGGGATTTAGCCTCAAATAATGTCAGATACGGCAGGAGGTTCGAGACGAGTTTGTTCTCAGCTTTGGTGAGATGCTCTTGGAAGGTCGTTCTAGCAGTCCGGCGGGCTCTAGCGATATCCTTGACGTTCATCTTTCTCGGGAATTTGAAGTATCCCATGTCATACGATGTAAGCAGCGCCTCGAGTTGCTTGCCTGTCATATCTGCGAAAAGGTTGCCGACAGCCACAGGCATAAGTGTTGCGATGCCTGCGCTCAGGGCTGATTTGCGGAGAAGCACTATTTCTGCATGTAGTCGTTCCGCAGCCTCCATGAATCGCCTGAAGTCTCTGTGCCTAAAGGCTATTGCATGATAGTGTTCCCAACCAGCTTCGTAGACAACGGGCATCAGATGGAGAAGCTTATTGGCTTCCAAGTTCGCGGCTATGGAATTCCTGACCGTACAATTACATTTCTTTGTGACAAAGCAAACGTTATCCTCGTTGAACGTCTCATCTAGAATCCCCACAAGTTTTCTAAGAGCCTCACGTACGAATTTGTATTCCGATGAGTCTGACAGGACGATCTCGATGACTTCATGCTTCCTATTGCACCAGACGAAAATCTTCGCAGATGGAAGCCTTCTAGACAGGTTTCCGAATTCGCACTTATGCCTCGCCTTGAAGACCACTTCAAACAGTGACATGAGTCTGTCCTCCCGACAAGGGACGGCATATCTATTATACCGTCGAATGACGGTGCCCTAGATCTAGATATCTGTTCCACATTACGTTTCGCTCACTGCTTGGCGAGAACTGATAGGTGACCACAAAGTAATATCTTGGAAGAGGGCGTCACATGTCTGGTCAAGCGTTAAATGTTTCGGTCGAAATCTGTTTCATAGTGGTCTCGGTTGGTGAACGCGAAGTTCATATACACAGGCATCGGAGTCCGCGACCTAGATCGCTCAATCAGGTTCTACACTGAAAGGCTGGGCATGAAACTAACACATCGATCCAGGATCGCAGAGACAAATGGCGAAATAGCGGAGTTGAAGAGCCCAGGCGGCAATCAAGTTCTCGAGCTGAACTGGTATGCAGATCGGAAAGAGTATGTGAACGGCGACGAGGTCGACCACCTAGCCTTTGCCGTAGAGAACGTCGATCAAGCTGTGACCGAGCTAAAGTCTCAAGGAGTCAAAGTTGTGATGGAGCCCTTCAACGAAGGCAGTGGCCGTCTCGCATTCATAGAGGATCCTGATGGAGTGTGGATCGAGCTGGCTGGACCACAAGAGAAGTCGGGTTAGGACCAAGCCGCCCGTCTGAGTTGAAACTTGGATTAACGAGCTGAATGATCGGTAAGGACTAGGTTTGCACATACCGATATGCGTTGTCCTGCTCGAAGTAAGGAAGAAGCAATCCCTAGTTCGCTGACGCTTCGCAGCATTGGTCCATGAGTTCAGGCGCGAATCAAGTCTCGCTTATCACAGGGAATTGACGATCTCAAGTGCTTGCTTTAGAGAGTCTATTTGGCCATCGGGTTTGATCTCCGAATCAGCGGTCGATCTGGTGGCTCTTCCAAGGGCAAAGAGGGATCCTGGTTGCTCTTTGAAGCCTTTGACTTCGTAATTGAAGAGGATTGCTCGCATACCTGCTTGCTTGGCGCCCCAAACGTCTCTCTCAGGGTCGTCTCCAATGTGAATGACGTTCGAGGGGTCAACTTTGAGCCTGTCTGCCGCGGCAATGAAGATTCGCTTGTCCGGTTTGAGCCATCCTATTTCGTTTGAGAAGATTGTCCCGTCAAAATGGTTGAGGACACCTAGCTTGCTAAGAAGCTGGCGCAGAACTCTGCCGGGGCTGCGACCGGTATTGCTGATGAGGCCTAGCCTGTAGCCACACTTTCAAATGTCCTCCAGTGTTGACAACGCATCGTCGTTCAGAGTCGGTGGAACTGAGAGGACAGGATTCGTATACGCTTCTTGAAGTTCTTCGATAACTCTCCGGACTTGCGGCAGGCTGACAGTCCCATTCGAAGCGACATCTAATATGTAGCCGATCTGCTCGGCCGTCGGTACATCTCGATTGCGTCTCCAAAAGGTCAGGAGGAAACCTACACTCTCGTCATATCCTCTAAGCAGATCTGTCAGAGAAAGCTCCACGCCTGAGCGCGAGAGGGTGTGACGTAAGCCTTCGCACCGCATCTTGCGTCGGAGGAGGTCTTTCTTAGGATCGTCCATAAGAAGCGTCTCCCATAGATCAAACGTCACGCAGTTGCAGCGCGAGGATGCCGTTCTTGCTCTCAATCTGACTGACCGTGTCAATGGCACGATCTCTCTTGTGGCATAAGTCTTCCGTCTAAGACGGGCTGAGATTGAGTTGACTAGGCTCCTTGCCAATGGTGATGACGGGTCCTGTCTGTGCATGAAACTCCTATCGACCTTGACTTGCGAATGTAGGTTTATTCGCCAATCGGACATCTAATGAGGGTTTTCAATCATCATCTTGCTGTTATGATCAATGAGCGGAACTTTATGCCGGGACGATTTTGCGAAGCTCTTCCAGTTGAGCTTGGAGCAATCTCGCTGCTTCGACGGCTTTCCTCATGTTGTCATCTGAAATCGTAACCTTTGGATCTGGGCCAATTGTGATGCTTCTTGGAAACGCAGCCGTCTCGATTAGCATAAGGGTGTCTCTGACGGACCTGGCTGAGACTAGCCCCGCATCCGTCAGATCAAGTAGAGAGACGCCTCTCCTACTGCATGCTTGAGTAATGTCTGTGATGGCTTGTCTTAGTTCATCTGTTGCTAGTTGCATCACTATCCACTGCGAGCGGTGGGGCTTGTCCAGATATGAGATGGCAGGATAGAATCGCCAGTGCTCGATTAGATTCCTTAGCATCATATCCCAAAGCTCCACATCGATTTGACATCTTGTGACTGTCAGATTCATTATGTGAATAGATTCGCTCAGTGGTCTTTTCGCTTGCATCAATACTAGACCCAGCGCGTTGACTCTGTCCGTGTCCGCGTCATGATAGATCAATGCGAGATGGACGTTTGAGGCCGCCAAGATCGCAGCAATGAGGGTCAACGCACACATTACAGCTTCTCTTGATCGGAGGAGGCGACGAAAGTTCATGGACATCGCTTAGTCAATCTGCGTCGTTAGTTGCACCTTGCAGATAACTCACCGCCCGTCGCGCGACTACTGCCAAGTGTCCTTAGACAGCTTGGAAAGCCTCTCTTCTTGTTGAGAAATGCCTGCAATCAAGGCACGACATCAGATAGCAGCAAGCATACAGTGGCGATTTCTGCGGCCACAAGTCATTGAAATGTGACTGCAGAAATGCGCCTTCTTCACCTATCTGAAGGAAATCTGCCTAAAGATTCAGCTATGGCCCGTTCCTCAATACATTTCCTGCTGAATCCTTCCTCGTCAGAACGAGAGAACTAAGGCCTGGGCTGACGAAGCTTGAGCGATGAAACTGATCCTCGAGTTCGCAGCTTTAAACCGGCAACTAGCATTCCAAACCAAGCGTTTGTGATGAAGTGAAGATGACGTAGAATCTCTTCTATGACACTCATCTGCCTTGCCTGTAAGCGAGGGCGAAGGCAAGCCAGCAGTAATGCTTTCCACCGTCTAAGGGCGGCGAAGTGTACTCTTGAAGGTTAGTGGAGTTTTGCCGTCCGGGGATGGGCAAGGCTAATTCTGGCCGAGGTGCTTGGTATAGCTAGATGAGTGGAGTCTGGAGGCGCTGACATCGATTTGGCTAGAAACATCTGCGGAATAATAATCGCTGAAACACGCTCCGCAGAAGAAGCTATGAAGCGGGCGGAGACTATGAGGAACTGTCCTTATCTGATGCTTTCGGGCACAACCTCGAACATTGTCTATTTCGTTTCCGTCGTTCCTGAGGAGAAGAAGTGGTGGCTAAAGTATCCTGAAACGAATCCACCAGAAGGAATAGCTACCGGAAAGCTTCAGGTTCACATGATTGAGAACATAGCGCATCCGGTGAATCTGTGTCCTAAATTGCCTAGGGAGATTGTGGAGAAAGCACCGTGCGGCGCAGATTGCCGAACATGTAGGCTACGCGAGAAGTATGATTGCGACGGTTGTCCAGCCACGGTTCACTGGAAACTCACGCGTGTCAGTACCTCTGAAAGGCAACCATCTCAGAATGCGGTGACCTCTTAGAAGGATTGACGACCCCGAAACGGATGAAGATACGTCGGCCGTAGTCGGCGTCTTTCGTTTCGCTGGTCAATTCTGATCGCTCTGTCGAGTATGTCTAACACAGGTAAGGATTTACTGCATAGACGAAACTGACCACTCGCTTGCCTAGAGGAGTTTGCCAATCATATTGATGGGTTTGCTAATCTTGTCGTACACGTTAGGGAGCTGAGGCTCCGGCAGCGTCGCCAGAATCACTGTTGCTGGTCCTCCAGATTTTTTCACATTCACCTTTAATCGTTGCGCTAACTGCAACTTCAGATGGGATTCCTTCGCGATTGTTTGAGCTTCATGTAGGATGCCCCTAGATCCCACAGGGATTACTTCGTTGATAAAGTCCAAGTCAAGGAGTTTGAGAAGATCCTTAGTCTCTGCGACCAGTCCTTTCCTCTCGCCGGAAAGAACTTCGCTTCCCACCAGTGGAATCCCAACCGACACCACGACATTCTTCTTCCTTGAGAGGCCCACCCTTAACTCACTTCTCTTCGCTACTCCAATGATAGTAACACCGAGACCTGTCTGTCGGACTGGAACGTTCTTTTCCGAGGCCCCAGTAATGACAAGTCTCGATTTCAGCCCAGCTCGCTCTGCCTCTTCTCTTATACCCTGAAGGATCTTGAGGCCTGTGGGTTTCGGTTCGACGCAGAGGGTGTTGACCAAGCAGATGGGTTTAGCGCCCGTTGATAGGACTTCCATCAAGGCGACACGGGCAGTGAACTTTCCTAGTATATGCCCATCCACCTTGACTACATCCATAGGCTTAGGCCCTATACCTCCCGAAGAGTCGCAGCCAACAACCATGACCCGATGTCTGTCTAAAGCGAAGACTAGAACGTCTCTAAACGTTTTGATGGGAACTATTCCGAACTGTTCTGCCATCAGATTCTCAGTCTCCCTCTTACGCTCACATAGGCTAGAGTTGCGACAGTGCAGTTCATAGTGGAAGCCAGAAAGAGGAAAGGAGCAAACGCAACCGCCGCAGCCCAGCCTAGTACAGGGATCGCTACTACGAATAGCGCAGTATTGATGGCTATCGCGCAGATAGCCGCAGGGATGAACCCCCATCTATTGTTGATTCTATTTAGGAGGCCCATAGCCCCTCCAGCCGAAGCCATTCCCAATGCTATCGGAATATGAAGGATGCCCAGCGGCGCTCCATTCACAATGGACGTGATTATGTGTCCTATCCCCGTCACGAGAAGTCCGTCGATGGCGCCGAAGTATAGCGCCGCGAAGAACCCGGGGGTGGAGTCAAACGCCACTGTCTGAATTGGGCTCGGAGGATGGATGAACGAGCCTATGACGCACAGGGCCGAGAATAGTGAGATGCGAGCGATTCTGTAGGTCTTGGACTTTCTCTTAATGGTTGTCTCTTGAGATCTCTCTGTCAAAGAAGTCCTGTCTCCACTCATGAGTCTAGCGATGTCTGCGCTTCTCGACTTGGTCAAGCAAGAGTTCTGCCTGTCGCAAATCCTCGAAGGTGTTAACGTTTACGGCGACATCTATGGCCGTGGTGATGAAGTTCTCTTGTTCAAGTTCTGGTTCGTCGATTCTTTCTCCATCAATAACGTTTATGCCGGTTGGTACTAGTTGACTTCTTCCAAGATCTTCTTTCGGCCTTGTTTTGCTATAGAATTCTTCGGTAGTCATGACGGATAAACAAGGTTTTCCACACTGCTTGTACCTTCTCAGAACGTCTCCGATGAACTCGCTGGATACTAAAGGAAGGTCAGCAGAAATTACCAAGACATCGCCTAGCCCGAGGTCCTTTATTGCACATCTCATATCAGAGACGAAGTCGAGGCCAGGTGTCTCAAAGATTTCGAAGGAGAGTTCCTTTACCCTTCTCGCAGTTTTAGGCGCGTGCTTGCTCACTGCAACTATTATTCGATCAATGCCTGCGGAGTTCTTCAAAGCGTTCAAGATGTAGTCGATCATTGGCTTGTCTCGAATCTTCAGCAATAGCTTCTCCTCTAACCGGCCCATACGTGTGCCCTTCCCGCCGGCCATGACTAGGGCAGTTACACCCATCTAACCGCCCCGAGAACGCTCACCAACGACGCCATCCGAGCCAGGTCGTTAGTAGCCCCAATGATGTCGCCGGTTATTCCTCCAATATTCATATGCGCGATCCAGACGACTGTGAGAGCCGTAGCAATACCTGCAATCACAACTATCATTCCGATGATCCCGAGCAATGAGGTTGTGATACCTAGCGAAATGGCTACAGCCGATAGGAGGCAAAGGTTTCTCAAGCGTCCATGCATGGCTTCAACAAAACGTCTCCCGATGCCCGGATGCGTTGACTTGCCGACCCGGGCGCACACGACCATGGCAAGTTTGGCTGAGACCTCAGATGAGATTAAGGCTTGGATCATGATGCCCTTGCCCAGCTCGGCTATGCAGAGAGCGGTTGTTCCTAGTGTCACCAGCCCAAGCGCTAGACCTGCGGCACCTGTCTGATTGTCATGCATCACTTTGATCTTCTGTTCAGGAGTACCCAGAGACATTACTCCGTCTCCAAAGTCGAGGAGCCCATCGGTGTGATGAACGCCTGTGATGAAGACAAGTAGCCCAAGCGTCAACATTCCCACAATCATATTTGGCAGAACCCAAAGAAGAGCCCATCCGAATAGGCCAGCTAGGAGGCCGATGAATGCCCCAATCAGAGGGAATAGACACATGTGCTTGCTGGCTTGGGCAAAACAGTCGTCGCATTCGGCGCAGCTTCTCTCCGCGCATTTTCCGACTGGAAGTATCGTGAGAAAGGAAAGGAGGCCCTTCAGAACGGCGAGAATCGCCATTTGAATCACCTCTGGCTTTGCCTCAACGCGTTGGTGTACATGTTTGACGAGCAACCAGCGATCAAGCCGCCGACTGCATCATTGATGATCGGTCCAAGTTTCTTCAGGATTCCGGGCTTATTCTGATCGAATCGTATGAACTCGAAGACGCCTCTCGCCCCGGCGATATAGCTTGCCAAAGTCATTCCTAGCAACTCGTCGGCGACGAGTCCTGGGCGTCCTAGAAATCTTTCTGTAGTTAGACCGGGAACCAGACCTCGTGCCGCTTCCTCTTCGGTGCGGATACAGGCGACAATGAGGCAGGCGACGTTCACGTCAGACAGGGAGTCCCTTAACTCTCTCGCCAATGCTTTCTCAGCTTTCTCTCTCGTTTCCACACCTGGATGCGGAACAAACAACTCCATAGCGGAGTCCACAAGCTCGTCAAAGTAGACCCCGTACCGCTCCAGATACGCCAGTAGGGGAAGATTCTGGACACCTGTCTCATCTGAGGTTTTAATCCCGCTCAAGCTCGTCACTGTTATATGGATGGATTATCCATCCAATATGCCTTGAGGTCCGTTGACATACAGAATCGATACTAAGGTGGTTGCCGTTGTCTCCTCGCTGGTGGGCGCAGGGGCGGCTGTAAGAATCGTCCTCGGGAGAGTTGCTCTAGCGTCGCCCGTAGCGATATACGGAGTTCTTATCAAAATAGGGCTATCGGAGACTCTAGCGTTCGTTTGCGGCGTGGTCTTCGGTCCGATTCATGGATTCATCACCGGTATGCTAACGATCGTCGTCTCCGACCTGTTCATGGCACCTGGGCCCTGGACGCCATACATATCTGGCATAATCGGTGTCGTCGGATTCGCCGGAGGCCTACTCAATATGCTGAAAGTGGATCCTTCACGAAGGATAATGATTGCGTCTGCAGTTCTGCTAACGTTGGCAAGTGAATTCCTACAGAATCTTTGGGTCGCTCTATTCTTCGGGATTCCTGTTCTAGCCGCATTGGTTTCTGGCGTGCCATCACTGGTTTCCGCGCTCATCAATAACATCGCTTTGTTCTCGACTCTTGGGCTCAGGGCCGTCCAAATGATCCATGATCTGGTTCCCCTAGAGAATAAGTAACGGAGGACTCCCAAGTACCAACAATGGCAACGAATGGAGCGACTAAGCGTTCCTCTAGGTGGGCTCCATGAAAGTTGCGGCATCGTGGAGTGGAGGAAAGGAATCGTGCCTTGCCTTCCACAAGGCTGTGGCTGAAGGCCATGAGGTAGCCTTTCTTCTCACATTCATTCTGAATGATTGGCCAAGTCTATGCCATCCGCTCTCAGTGATGACGCTTCAGTCCGAGGCATTAAGGATGCGGCATTTGACATTCAAGGTGAAGGAGCCCTACACGGAAAGCTACAGAGATGTCCTAGCAAATTTGGCGAGAGAAGAAGGAATTGAAGGCATGGTGACCGGAGACATTTGGATCGATGATCATAGGCGATGGATGGAGAACGTGTGTAATGGGCTGCCGGTAACTCCGATTATGCCTCTCTGGGGAAGAAGTGGCAATCAGCTATTGCGTGAGGTTGTTTCAGTGGGCTTCAAGCCAGTCTTTACTTGTGTGAAGGAGCCTTGGTTCAGCGAGAAATGGCTTGGTCGCCGACTTGATAGAGAGTGTTTGGGAGAACTAGAAGATCTTCACAGAAAGTTTGGCATAGATCTTTGTGGAGAAAATGGTGAATATCATACAATGGTTCTCGACGGCCCGACTTTTGGAAAAGCTATTCGAATCGAAGAATCAAGTCAAGAGAAGAAGAACTCCATGTTCTTTCTGAAGGTTAACCGTCTTTCCTCGCAAGGTAAGACTATGTGGGAAGAACATTGCGTTCCGAGATATCGGACGATGTGAGGAGTGTTAGGCGCATCCAAGAGACTTGCTTGGAACTCCAGCAGGTGTTGGAGAAGGCCGTTGCGAAGAACTTGGCGTCGGCCCTTCTTCTCTCGGGCGGCCTAGATACAAGCATCTTGGCTTCAATAAGTTCAAAGTACATTTCATTGAAGGCATTCACGGTTGCCTTCGATGAGGCGGAAGCACCTGATCTTAGGTACGCAGCGCAGGTAGCAGAGTATCTTGGGTTGGAGCATAGTGTTCACTTCTTCGGTCGCGCGGAAGTTTTCCAGGCGATTCCGCGAGTCGTTGATGTCGTGCATACCTTTGATCCTATGGAGATACGGAATGATCTGGCGATCTTTATCGCCCTGAGGCACGTGAAAAGCAATAACTTTACAGCTGTGATGACGGGCGATGGCTGCGATGAGCTTTTCGCTGGATACAGTTTCCTTTTTGATTACGGTGAGGACCAACTACGATTAGAGTTGGAGAAGATACAACATGCTATGGGTTTCTCATCCATTGCGTTAGGAAGGACTCTTGGAGTAGAAGTGAAGACTCCCTTTCTCGAACCTGAAGTGAGGGCCTTTGCTATGAAGTTGGATCCTAGCTGCTTGGTCTATGGTGCAAATGGCGACAGGCGAGGTAAATGGATCTTGAGGAAGGCCTTCGAGGAGGCCTTGCCCAAAGAAGTTGTGTGGAGAGTTAAGACGCCCATCGAATGCGGCACCGGAACCACTATACTGCCAAAAATCTTTGACGCAGAAATATCAGACGACGAGTTCAACCGCAAGAGAGGGAAGTATCTTGAAGAAGACGGGGTGGCTCTCAGAGACAAAGAGCAACTTTTCTATTACGAGACGTACAGGGAGATGATCGGCGTACCTCACGCAGAGGACCCGCACGCCAAAACCTGTCCGATGTGCAACTCAGATGTCAAGGAGGGAGGATCCTACTGCAGAACCTGTGGCGCACATCCTATCTAATGTCTGATCGACAGATCGGAATAGCTACGGTGTTCCTAAGCTCTTATCAGTTGTCGTGACCTTGATCTAACTGGGGAAACCTTTTGAAGGCTCTAACCTCGTTAAGAGGACTCGCCAAGGAGAAGGCGCCCGGGCCACCTTTTACATTCACCGAACTTCATCTGGCCAGAGCGGTTGAAATCATTGGTGAGAAAGCCATGGGAAGAGCCGGGCTCGCGAGGGCGCTCAGTCTCGGAGAGGGAGCAACCCGGACACTCATCGGCCGGTTGACCGATGAAGGCTTGACGATTTCCACCAAGCGAGGCATACAGCTTACGAGAAGCGGCTTGTCGATCCTGAAGGAGTTGCAGCGTAGTTTTCCGAAAGGAGCGGCCGTCCCTAGGAGTCCGATAACTGTAGGCCTTCACAATTTCGGGGTACTCGTTAGAAACGGGGCAAGCAAGGTTAGGAGTGGAATCGAGCAGAGAGACGCTGCTGTCAGAGCTGGTGCCGTCGGAGCCGTGACGGTTCTCTTTAGGAATGGACACCTCTACATGCCTCCGGTGAGAGAGTTCGCGGTAAAGGGTTGGAAGGAAACTGCGCGAACGATAATGGAGATCTTCAACCCGAAAGATTCTGACGCGATTGTGATATGCGGCGCAGAGAATATGCAACAGGCAGAAGACGGAGCTAGAGCTGCAGCCTGGACGCTCGTCAATTAGAGATCGCCCAAGGACCGTTGAAGAAACAGCAGACGTGGAGCACTGCGCTCGATAGATTCCGTTGACTTAGACCTTATTGCTTTCGGCCACAATTCGGGCAGAAGGCTGCATCAGCAGTCATCTGCGCACCACAGCTAGCACAGAATCTTACCGTTGAAGCCACGCCTACCGGGGGTGGTGCTGGTGGAGCGGCTGCGGTTGGTACTGCTTCGCTGTAGATCAATGCGGCAGACCTCATGGTGAATACTCCGAGAACTGGCGATACTATCAGTGACAGTATCCATCCGATCAGTGGAATGCTGCCGAGGGCACCGACGGCTAAGGAGATCACGAACGTTACGATGAGCCAGATGATGTACTTGCCCCAGCCTATTTTGCCGATTATCTGTAGAATTTCGCCGACTGCGAAGGCCTTCCCGAAACTGTTGTTCTTCACCATGTGCACAATTGCCATGGCTGCGATTATCCCGATGCAGAACGCCAACAGTATGCCAAGCGCTAACAATCCGACACCCATCGCCATTGGGAAGAGCATACGAACTCCAATCGTGCGCCAGATGAAGCCGAAGGCTCCCAGAACTATCAAGATCATTGGGACAAGCATGTACAGGAAGATTGCGATCGCCACCTTCAACCCTTGAATGAAGAGGTCGCCGTAGTCTCCCAAGGGCGGCGGTTCGTTAGAGGTTGGAGTTCCCTTGGCGACTCGAGTCTGATATCCTACCACGATCAGGTTGACTACGGGTATGATGTTCAAGATCACAAGTATGACTAGCTTGCTTAGGTCGCTGAAGAGCTTCTTCGCATATTCAAAGGAATCTCCTATGATTTGACTTATGTCCAAGCCTTTCTCACTCGATTCGTTTTGTCGAGTACACTATTACTTGCCATATATATGAGTAAGCAAACGCCTCACTTCGCAATTTCTGCACGAAGTGATTAGAGAGAATGGCCGAACATGCGTGAAATCGATGAAGTCGATGTTTGAACCGCTCCAATCAATGCATCGACTTGATTGAACCTATATGTTCGGACGATTGGAACACGGAACCCACAGTTCTTTGGTCTAGCTGCATTCATTGCCAAACGGGTGTGGGCCGCGGTGGCCGTACGAGCGGTTATCTATCCATTCGTATCTCTGCTACACTTGTCTTTCCTGGCCTTGAACAACTTCCCAATCCATGGAGAAATAGTGCTTCTGCCATGTGGTCTACACGCATCCTGCGTCACCTGTCTGATCTATGCCTTTCCCTTCGTAGTAGTCCTTTACCTAAGGGGAGGAACAGAAGAGCAATGATTGTCGCGTTGATCACCGTCATAACAAGGGATACGGTCACCGGTGGAGGAAGACCTGCCACAGAGCAGGCGTACATACAATGCTTGCGTTCGCTGGTGCACTTGTATGATAGGAGTATGCCTCCAGAGATGGGCTCCTGCAAGTGCAGCTTCAAGCTTCTCGAAACCTCGGACAACATTGCTCAATGGCTAGTGAGGTGAAGGTGAAGGCATCGTAGCACGAAGACCGCAACGCCTCCGTTCCAAAGTACAGAACATTTCAACAGGTCATGTTCAAACACTTATTTTTCCTATGTGTTAGGTTCGTTCGTAGAAAGCCAACTCCGTCTAATGAGGCCCAATGGTCTTCATGGGTGATTGTGTGAAAAACTACCGTGTTGGTTGTGATGCCGTGAGGTTGGTCTGTCATCTAGTGCCTCTGTATCTTCTCATGTTTGGACTCGTAGCGCGATGTGGTACTCTGGAAGGAGCCGTGTGGCCCACCTCTTCTCAGCAGGTAGGTTCCCCGGAGGCGGGCGTTCCTAACCAGTATCGGGATCTTTACCATACGCTTGATTCAAAGCTTGGTGACATACTATCCTACGTCAACTCCCAGTGGGATGGAAAGACCTACGCGGTGAATTTTGCTGCTGAGCTGATCGCAGCTAATGGGCACAGGGGTGAGGAACTGCTCAAGCCCGACTCTGTTCAAGGCGTCGCCTTCATGATTGATCGTCTGAAGTCCTTGGGTGTCAAGGGTGTTAAGGTCGCTGTCAAGTATCCCCTTCTCAAGCCAGACTTTCCAAACAGCGATGGGTATCTAGAGTTCTACAAGAAAGTCAGTCAAGAAGTGAAGAAGAGAAACTTGGTACTCTATGTTGCCACGGGTACAGCTTTTCGTGATCCGGCGTTCACTAGTTTGAGGGTGGACTATTCAGAACTTACCTTCGGACAGTTCAAGGTGGATATGCGTCGGTATGTGGATGCGGTTCTGAGTAATCTTCGGCCGGATTATCTAACAATTACCAACGAGCCTGAAACACAGGAGATGAATACAGGGCTGGACTTCTCTGTGCAGAACGTGAAGGAGCTCGTAGAGTACGTTCTAGACGGGCTTGACCACAGAGGGGCGCTCATTGGAGCGGGTTCGGGAACATGGGATAAGATAGAATACTTCCAAGCTCTCGCCCAGATTCCGGGGCTTGATTATCTGGATATGCACATCTACCCTATCAATCGCGATTTTGTGGTCGATAGGGCGCTCCGCATGGCGGAGATCGCGAAGACCTCAAGGAAGAAGCTTGTCTTGAGCGAGGCCTGGCTCTATAAGGTGCGAGATAAGGAGCTCGGCACCGCAACTGCCACCAGCGCCCAGCTGTTTGCAAGGGATGTCTTCAGCTTCTGGGCACCCTTGGATGAAAAGTTCGTGGAGTCTGTCGCGAAGCTGGCGCATTTTTTGAAGATAGAGTTCTGTTCCTTCTTCTGGATGCAATACTTCTACTCCTACCTTGAATATGATGAGCAGAAGAACGCAATGAAGCCCGCGCAGCTTTTCGCGTTAGTAAACGCTGAAGCGGCGAAGAACATTCTTTCGAATACATTGTCCACGACGGGGGCACGATTCAAGAGCCTTATTGCGCCCGTGTCCACTGAGACCCAGAGTTACCGTTACAGAACAACGACGACGGAAACGCCGCCTAGACAGGAACCTGTTCTTGCAAGGCAACTTCTGGTTGGGATAATAGCGATCGTGGGGATTTCTGCGGCCGTGGTTGCAACAATCGCCTACTTTCGCCGGAAGAAGAGGTAGGCGAGCGCCCCCTGTTGAATTCATGTTGGCGTATGACTTAGGTGCGGAACAACTTTACGAGTAACCGGCGAGGCGTCAGACGAAGGTCATCAGTATCAATGACGCGAGGACGCCGAAGGTTATGCCCATCACCGCAGCGTGACCTTCACCATGCGCGTAGACTTCTGGTATGAGTTCGTCAACGGTAATGTAGACCATTGCCCCGGCAGCGAAGGCTGACGAGAGTGCCAATGCTTGGTAACCGACCTTTTGCAATAGTAGAAGAGCTATGATTGCTGTGGCGGGTTCAGTTAGGCCTGCGAGCAAAGTTATCAATAGGATTCTCAGCTTACTCGCGCCTGCTTCTCTCAGAGGAATAGCGGTTATCATGCCTTCCGGCACATTGTGTGCGCCTATGACCAATGCGATCAGGACCCCAAGGCTTACGTCCGCACTGAAGCCTGACGCAACTGCGAGCCCTTCGGGCATATTGTGGATCGCTATGCCGACAGCGATGACTAGCCCTCTTCGAAGTTTCTCAGGGGTTGCGCTGTCAAGTAAGCCACCTATGTTCGCGTGAGGAGCTGTGAAGTCGACGATGAGCAGAAGAATCGAGCCCAAGGCGAAGCCTAGGCTGGTGAAGCTCAACCCTGCCAAATCCATGGACTTGTGAATGAGCGAAGTGAAGGAAACTGTCAACATCATGCCTGAAGCTATGCCCAGAATGAAGTCAAGGATCTTTCTGCTCAATCTTCCTACTAAGAGAATGATTAAGCCGCCGATGCCTGTCGCTAGACCTGCAAGAAGGCTCAGCAGTAGGCCCTGCAGTATCAACCCCTTTCATTCTCCGGATGCTGCAAATGAATTGCTGGGTTACGGAAGCCCGAACCATTCTGTCGGGAGTTCATGTTATGTGGCAGCATCGTTTTGATAGCGTGATCTGTTTTCTTATCTGTTTCGCTGGTCATAACTCTCTAGAGGATGACTAGTTGATCCTATTCGCGCGTTTCTCGGTTTCAACGAAGGCGAGGAGCATCGCTATGACGGTTAGTCCTATCGCTGAGTTCATGTAGAATGGAACGCCATATCCGGGGATATTGAAACCGCCCACCTGAAAAGTCTGAAACCTGTACTTATCGTATAGGTAGGTTGCCATCACCGGGCCTATAATGTCTCCAACGTCAAAGAAGCTTCTATAGAGTCCGAACAGTCTTCCTCTAATCTCGATGGGTGCAAGATCGGCGCGAAGCGCTCTTAGCCCAACCATGTAGATTCTCCACATGAAGTCTCTGGCGACGTAGAATCTTGATGCAACGTCAAAGTTAGGGCCGAGGGGGATTGCGGAGCCGAGGAGGCGAGCTGGAATTCCCCCCAGAGCGATGACGGCTTTTCTGCCGAACCGGTCAGAGGCCCTTCCGGAGAGCCAGCTCGCTAGGAGGGCTATGAAGCCTGAGAGTGTCATGAGGAACCCGATCTCTATGGGCTCGGCCCCGAAGACATCGCCGAAGAAGAGCGCCAGTATCGGTCGCATGAAGCCTTCGCCGATTCCGGTCGCGAAGGCGCAGACGAGAAGGATCTTGTACGCTCTTGGTATCTTTACACGCTTGCGATCCTCGGGTCCCCCTATCTTCTCTAGGTACTCGCTTCTGCTCTCCTTGATTCCCAGGGTTATCAGCAGAGCGGAGACAGCTGCGAAGCCTGCGTCCACGAAGTATGGAACCCTGTAGCTAGCCTGTTCGCTAAGTCCATAAGAGATGGAGAACCATTGGATCGTTCCTCCGAAGAGCGGCCCGAGGTTTCTTCCGACCATTCCGCAAGCCAGTATGAAGCCTGATGCTTCGCCTATCCTGTCAGGGGGAGCCAAGTCAACAACCAACGCCTCAGAAGGGACCATCGCAGCTGCGGTTGCTGCTCCGTTCATTGCCCTGACAAGGAGGAGCCATTCCCAAGAGGGAACAAGTCCTGTCGCTGCGCCGAGGATGACGTCGCCGACTAATCCGATTACTGTGAGCCGTTTCCTACCAAATCTGTCTGAGTAGGAGCCCAAGTATGGTGATAGGATGGCGGACATGAGCATGAAGCTTGACGTGAACATCCCGATCGATGCGACTGAGGCGCCTAGGGAGAGGGCGTAACGTGGAAAGTAGGAGTAGGGTATGCCGAAGGCTATGGTTTCTATGAGTTGGTTGGCACCAAGGACCAAGATTGGTCCTGAGTACAGACTCTTGCGATGCATTGGAAGCCACGAATCGCGTACAATACAGAAAAGATTTTTGCTCCAAGCCTTCTTCGCATAGGCATCTATCGCCTTGGTGTCTCATGCAAGGGTAAATGGCCTCAAGAAAGTCTAGCGCCTACCGAGATGGAGGCTGCTCGGAACACGTATGTCACGGGAAAAGTACTACTCGAAACTACGACTATTGCCAAAGAGATACAAGAGGCCAGTACCGCTTGTCGCTGAATTTCTCCCTTCCTCTGCTGTTCGCCTTGGCTATGGATGTTGGAAATAGGCTTGTCCTAGAAGCGCAGACTCGATAAGTAGGAGGCAGGCTCGGTTGGTGCTTCCTCATGCCATGAGTAATGGTAATGAGTAACATGCGTGCCAGGGATTGCCAGGAATCAAGAGGATGTCGTGGTACTGCCCTCAATGTCGGACAGTGTTCACTGAGTATCAGTCAACATGCCCCTACTGCAACATCAGGCTGAGAAGATCAAGAAGAACCGTTGAATAAGGGAACCGGCAGTCACGAATGCTTTCGCTCGGGATCATGCCCCTTTCCCGGAAAGTTTCTCGGATAGGTGTGTGTGCCTGTGTGTTCCGTATGGGCAGACGTAGACGCATAGTCCGCACAGTCCTTCGCCGAAAAGCCGTTCTCTTCTGTTTGTGTACTCCTTGCAGAGGCTAGCCTTGAACCGGATGTCCCGTGGCTCGGAGGGATTGAATGGAACGCCTGTGAAGGCCTTTGCTGGGCAGATGTCAACGCATTTTGTGCATCCTCCGCAGCCGTTGGCGAGTGTAGATCCTGTTTTGAGGGTCGCGTCGGTTAGCACTGTGGCTAGCCTCACTCTCGGGCCATGGCTCGGCGTGACGAGGAGGCAGCTCTTGCCAATCCATCCTAAGCCGGAGAGATGAGCGGCCAACTTGTGCGAGAATGCTCCCTCCAGATTTGCAGGGTTTATTGTCTGTGACGCCGGTATAGGATAGGCCTTGAACCCTTTCTCCTGGACTCTCTTTGCTATCATCAGTGCCGCCCTGTCAAGGTTTGCGTTGACAGAGTTGTAGAGCCCTCTGTAGGTGAATATGACCGAGGGGTCCTCATGACGATGGAGTTCGTCTACTACTGCGTCAAGCAACCTGATTCCCATTGATATGGCTCGTGGAAATCTCGCTATGTGTTCGCCGCCTTGTGCACGAACGAAATCGCTGGCGGTCGCAAGATCGGCGGCTCCAAAGAGATCTATGCCGAGATCTCCTGCAAGGCCCTCCAGCTCTGCCTGCAGCTCGCTCATCTCGCTTCATCTGATCGGTGGCAATCTATCTCGGCCGATAAAAGGTTGAGAAGATCAGAGAGTCCAACAGCTTTCTGATGAAGGTTCCTCTCCGGAATTATCTGGAGGGGTGTTCGAACTCTATCCAATATCCACCTAGGGAATCGTCGAGGAAACGGCTCCTCTGAAAACGCCTTTATCCTCTACAGGATAGTCCTACCTGAGGTTGTGATCATGCCTGATAGACTTGAAGTTGGAACCGCTATCGCGAAGAGAGGAGAGCTAGAGAGAGGAGTCATCAGAGGCGTAGAACTCGTCAATGCTGGTAGCGTGGACATACCTGTCATGGTGATGAACGGTGTCAAGGAGGGGCCCACGCTTCTTCTGATGTCAACCCAGCACGGCACCGAGATTCAGGGGATCGAAGTCATTCGTAGAGTGATGCGAGAACAACTCAAACCCATGAATCTTAGAGGCATCGTCATCGCCATACCGGTGGGGAACTCCCTCGCCTTTGTGCATCACCAGTACCTTTCGTGGATCGATAATCTTGATGTTGGTGGCGTCAGAGCCGACAGGCCGGAGGGAAATACTACTGAGAGGCTTGCGCACGCCCTGTGGAGAGAAGCGTGGAGTAAGGCTAACCTCATCGTTAACATTCATTGCAACACGAGGCCAGACTCCCTGATCTATCAGTGGATTAACGTCGGCAACGAGACCACGAGGGACAAGCTGGAGAAGATGGCGAAAGCCTTTGGAGTCACAACCATCGTATCTGACGAGCCGCTTCAGAAAGATGCCCCTCCGACGCTGGAAAACCTTGCCATAACAGCTGGAATACCAGTGATCCTCGAGGAGCTGATAGATGGAAGGTGGATCTCAGAGCCTTCCACGAGCGTGGGCGTTAGAGGAGTGCTCAACATAATGAAGGCCTTTGACATGATCGACGGCGAGATCGAACCTCAGAAGGGAATCCCCATCGTTCCCGGCGTGAACAGATACTACGGTATCATACGCGCCAATAGAGGTGGCTTGATACGCCTGCATAAGAAGCCAGGTGAACTGATCAGAAAGGGCGAAACCATCGCTGAGATCTATGACCTGTATGGGGACATCGTCGAGCAGGTGAAGATGCCTGTGGAAGGCTACGTCTGGGCATACCCATGCGGCCAGTCCCTCGGTACATCAGGCGGACTACAAGCCGTTCAGACAGGGGCTAACATCGCATACACGTTCACACACGAGCGAGACTAACATCAACACATGCCAAAGATGCGCTCGCTGAATATCTCAGTTCTCCGTCTATGGCCCTTGCGAAGCTTGTCAATTCATGTCTCTCTATCTTTCTTTTGCCGACTATATGTGTGATTGCGTGTCCCTTCACGCTTAGATAGTCTGAGATTATTCGACGGTGGCAACGCCAATACAGCTGCTCAGCACACATTAAGGCGACTCTGCCGCACTCTGCCAGTTCCAGTAGCTTCTTTACGCCGTCTCTGAATTGCTCCGTCATGGTGTGGTCGGCGTAGTTCCTGAAGCCTTGGCTTCTCCAAGCCTTGTTGGGCGAGTCATCTCCTAATCCTTTCCTTCGGTAACCGCCTAGCTGTTCGCCTAACCACTCGTATCTGACCTGATGTTCTTGGAGGCTTTTGGCCAGAGTTTCTCGGTTGAAATGTGGATAGCGCTTGGAGCTCGGCCAACTTCTGACATCGACAAGAATCTGAATGTCATGTTCACGCAGAAGTTCGATAAGTTCTTCAAAACTTCTTGTGGAATGACCGATGGTGTACAGATGCGTCATTTGGTCTCGCTTCGTCTCTGTTGCTCAATGAAGTTGCCGTCTTCCAGAATCAGCAGGTGAGGTGGAGAGCTGCGACGACCTTTCTCGATTTTGAGAGTTTGTTGTAGAGCTCTGTCGCTTTTCCAGTGTTTTCAGCTATGAGTTCGATTCCCTTTGCCTTAAGGTGGTCTGCGGTTTCGCGGGGGATCTCCATCAGCCCAGAATAGCCTCTGCCCACGATTATCACCTCAGGCTTCTCATTCACTACTTCCTCAATATCCTCGAGGTGTAATCTGTGTCCTTCGCGTCGCCACCAGTTGCCTTTGATCCGATTCGAGAAGATGATGATGTCAGAGGTGTATGTTCGACCGTTAACCACGATCTTACCGAACGCGTAGGAGTCTATCATGTCGCCACCTCATACCAATTCCGCTGCTACTATCTGGAATATGAGCAACTAGTAAAATATGCGAGATCATGCAACTGTGCACTTTTCATTCTTAATAGAGAAACTTCAACCATATACAGAGGTAAGGGTCCTAAGGTGATAATCGATTCTCATACTCATGTCGACAGGTTCGGGTGGTACGATCCGCCTGAAACCATCATACGACTCATGAATGAAGCGGGAGTAGATCAAAGCATCATTATGACATATGTTGACGCGCCTGATGTGAAGGGGTCAATCGAATACATCGCCGAAGTCGTCCAGAAGTATCCGGATCGGTTAATCGGCTACGCACGTATGAACCCTCGCAGAGGCGAGGAAGCCCAGCACCTCTTCAAGAAGGCAATGGAGGAGTACGGCTTCAAAGGCCTGAAACTACATCCAGCAGGCAACCGGTGCCACCCTGCACGCCAAGAAACCATCGACCTGATCCGCTTGGCGACACGTTACAGGGCTCCCGTTCTGTTCCACTGTGGCGACGAAGAATTCACGCTACCTCTTCAGATAGCCGAGTCAGCCAAGGCATGTCCCGACGCAACCATAATCCTTGGCCATTGTGGCGGGTACTTCCACACCAGCGACGCCGTACAGGTCGCGGAGCGCTATCCCAACATCATTCTGGAAACCTCAGCCATGCCCTACCCGGGGCTCATCAAAGAGGCGGTGGAACGCATAGGCGCCTTTCGTGTCCTGTACGCCAGCGACGGCCCAGGATGCGACCCCACGATCGAAGTGCACAAAGTGAAGCTTGCCGGGCTAACCACCGCCGATCAGGAAGCCGTCTTCTACCGAAACATCAAGAAGATCCTTGACAACGTAACATCGGAGGCGCAGTCCACATGATTCTTGATGCACGAGTCTATCTGGGCCACTCCCTCTTCAACTACGGACAGTCTCTAGCAGAAATAGTAGCAAGCATGGAGCACCTAGGAATCGACAAAGCAATTCTCGCGCCCGTCAAACCGCGCAACTACCACCTTGCGCCCATGAATGAACTCGTCGCTGACGCCGTCAAAGTGCATCCTGAACGATTCTTGGGTCTTTGCCGCGTTGACCCGTGGCAAGCCGAAGCAGCTGTAGAAGAAGCGCGAAGAGGTTTCCAAGAGTTCGGATCGTGCGGCCTCTACCTAGATCCTTGGGAAGAAAACTTCCAAGCAAATAGCCAGATTCTCATTCCAGTGCTACAGGAGGCTCAACGCCACAACAAACCTGTCGTGATAAACGCTGGGCATGTACGCGTCTCCCACCCGGCCCAGATCCGCGACATAGCCTCCCAGTTTCCAGAAGTCCAATTCGTGGCATGCAACGGCGGCCAAATCAACATCAGCGGCATACTACAATTCGAGGCCAGACGTATGCTAGAAGCTTGTCCAAACACAGTCATCGACACCGCCGGAACCTACCGCGAAGACTTCATCGAAGAGATAATGACCGAAGTAGGAGAGGAACGGGTCGTCTTCGGCAGCGGAAGCCCCATCTACAATCAGGAGTTCGAGATGACTCGCGTTCGATTCGCTCACCTCGAGCCTGCCCAGAAACAGAGGCTGTGGGGACTAAACGCACTGAAAATCTTCGGAGCCAAATCTCGGTAGCTGATGCCTGCGTCGAGGCTTGGAATGACCGTGAGGCAGCAAAGAGCTCTGAAATGGAGGTTTACCTTGAATATTCTAGGCCGAGACCTGCAGCTGATCTTTGCCTCCAACTTGGCAGGTTCCTTTGGAGATGGTCTCTACTCCTATCTCCTACCAGTTTACATGACTGAAAACCTCAAAGCCGATCCGGTACAAATCGGAATACTATACGCGATCGTAAACCTAATCGCAGCCTCAACCCTGTTCCTGACCGGAGTACTCGGCGACAGATATGACCGAAAGAAGATAATGGTTGCGGGATGGTGTGTATGGGTTCCTGCTCCAATATTCTTCGCTCTGGCCAGAAACTGGCTTGAGATGCTGCCTGGGGCAGTACTGTGGGGATCTTGGCTCGGCGGACCAACAGTGACAGCTTACGTCGCAACGGCCGCAGACAGGAGCAAGTTAACTTCTGCCTTCACAGCGATGTCTGCTGCTTGGTCTCTGGGCTATGTCTTCTCTCCGGCCTTGGGTGGCTTACTAGCCGCTGCTATGGGCATGAAAATCGTCTTCTATTTGGCTTCGGTCCTTTACGCTTCGGCTGGTCTCATCCTATTGTTCATCAGCAGTCAAGGACCGAACCGTGATATGCAACATCGCCCAGAAGAAGGCAAGCCACCTTTCCAGTTTCTCAAAACAGAAGGACTGCTCAAGCTTTCAATGTTCTTCGCAGCTATCATGTTCACCGTAATGTTGTTCAGACCATTCGTCTCCAAGTTTTTAGCAGACGTATATGGCTACGGCGACTTCGAGATCGGTCTTTCAGGTTCAGTTCTATTCCTCGGCTCAGCTATCCTAGGGATTCTCCTCGGCAAGCTAGGAGATAGGTATAGAAGATCGTATGCGCTTGCTTCTTCTCTAACTCTCTCTAGTCTTTCGCTGATTCTTCTCATGATATTCCGTGACTTCTATATCTTGATGGCTGTAGTCTTCGTGGCAGGATGCTCCTACACACTATGGTCCCTGATGAACGCCATCATTGGCCTTCGGGCTCCAGAATCCATTAGAGTTCGCTGGTTCTCCATACCTCAGACCGCCGGCATGTTCTGCTCATTCATGGCTCCTTACCTAGGTGGCGTCCTATACAACGCCTCGCCAAGTCACCCATTCATAGTGGCAATAGTGCTAATGCTCCTTCTCGCATTACTTGCATCGACAAAGATCCTTGAAGAAGACGAGCTACGCGAGAAGCTCGTCGATCGCCTTCGCCAGTAGTGACTGTGAAAGGACAGTGGGCTTCGAGATAAGCCTCACAACCTTCTCCTTCAACTCAAGGGTATGGCCCATGCAGAGCAGCGAAACCAATGTGATATCCTCTCTCTTGAAGGGCTTCACGGCGTCCTCAACAGAGCCTTCTCGGTAAGGCGATAGCCACGAGGTCACAACTTCGAAACCTTCATCTCTGAACTCTCTTCCTATCGGCTCCTGCTGCCTCTCATTCGGGACCAGCAGACCAACTTTCTTCATGTTGGGGATCGACTTCAAGAAGCCATACATCAAAAGGTCAGGTCTCACAATAGGAGCCTTAGACTCGAACCCAGGAAAACTTCCAGCGCATAGCAGCGCTATTGCCTCAACCCCTTTAGAGTTCAGAGCATCGATGCATCTCTGAAGTCTCGGTATGATATGGCTCTTTCCGAAAATGACCTCTGAGCCATCTCTCACCCTTGAAACCAAAACGTCAGAATCGCTCTTCGGTGTGAGCTTCAGGATCTCCTCTCTTGCGAGATCATCTAGGGCACCGACCTCCACGAATTCAACGCTTCTGCCGATCATCTCGCGAAGTGAAGGGACCACGTCTGTGCGGGGTGTCTGCGAAGTCGTTACCAAGCCCACCTTCCTGACCATGGCTCTCACTTCTCCCTGTGCTACCTCTCCTTCAGCCTCGGGTTAAAATAATCATTCAAACCGTCTCCCACAAGGTTGAGAGAGAGACATGTCAGGAACAACATGATCCCCGGAAACGCAGCCATCCACCATGCAACCCTCAGATAGTTCTGAGCATTGTTCAACATCAAACCCCAACTGGGAACGCTCGGATCCCCCGCCCCGAGGAAACTCAACCCTGCCTCGGTAAGGATCGCAGTCGCAACTTCAAGTGAAGAATTGACTATTACCGGAAAGATCGCGTTGGGAAGGATTTCGCTGAACATGAGGTCTATGGGTCTGGAACCCAACACCGTTGCTGCTTCAACGAACTCTCTCTCCTTGATCGTCAGGTACTCCGCTCTAAGCAGGCGGGCCGTTCTGGGCCAGCTCACAATTGCAATCGCGAAAATAATATTGTTGATGCTCGTACCAAAGACAGCTACGATTATCAACGCCAACAGAAACGTAGGCAAAACAAGGAATATCTCACAGGTTCTCATCAGGAGGTCGTCGATCTTTCCACCGTAGTAGCCAGAAGTCGCTCCGACAAAGATCCCAATAAGGGCCGACATGCCCGCTGCTAGGAGACCAATCATCAGCGAAGTTCTGGCGCCGTAGATCACATTACTGTAAATGTCTCTGCCTAGGTCGTCCGTGCCGAATGGATATCCCGCCGTCGGTGGAACGAAAGCACCGCCTACCGCGCTCTTGAGGGGAGGGTGCCACGTTATGATTGGCGCAGCCAAAGCGACTGTACATACGCCAACAAGGAGAAAGAGCCCAACCACCGCCGCTCGATTCTTTCGATACTGCCTCCAGAACCTGCTCATTGAGAGGGCAACGGAATTCCTCATCGCTTCGTGCCTGCCTGTGAAGGTGGGCCTCTCCTGAGCCATGGCTCAACGACTCCTGATTCTTGGGTCGAGGACGCCGTAGAGAATGTCAACGATAAGGTTCGAGACTATCACCATGATAGAGACGAAGATGAACACTCCCATCAGCACGGGATAATCTCTCAGCCGAAGTGAGTCGAAGAGGAGGGTGCCCATGCCGGGCCAGGCAAACACGCTCTCAGTCAATATTGCCCCCGCAAAGAGCAATCCTAAGCTCAATCCAATGTACGTAGTTACAGGCAGCAGAGCATTCCTCAACCCATGCCTGTACGTGACCGCGCGCTCATCCAAGCCCTTCGAACGCGCTGTAATGATGAAGTCCTGACCCAAGACCTCAAGCATGCTGGCTCTTGTCAATCTAGTTATGAACGCGAGATGGAACGCCGCCAACGTAACTGCTGGCAACACCAAATGGTGCAGGATGTCGAGCACATGATCAAGACCTCTCAACTCAGTCCTAAGAGTCATCAGCCCGGAAGCTGGAAAGAGTCCTGTGTAGACGGCCAAAATTATCAGCAGCATCTGGCCCAGCCAGAAGGTGGGCGTAGAAACCCCGAAGAGAGCTATGCCAGTCGCAAGATTGTCCCTCAACGAATAAGGCTTCTCGGAAGCAGTCACCCCTAGGAACACTCCCAATACTACAGATATGCACATCGCTGAGAAGATCAGCAGAAGAGTGGCCGGAAGGCGCTCCACTATCAGAGAACTTACAGATTGAGCTCTCAGCAAAGAGTAGCCGAGATCCCCTTGAATCACATTAGAAACATAGACAAAATACCGCAGATACAAAGGCTTGTCCAAGCCGAATCTGGCTCTCATTGCTTCAACATACTCCTTGGTTGCAGCTTCTCCGAGGAGTATGTACGTCGGATCGCCAGGGGCCGTATGAACGATTATGAAGTTGATAGTGATGACAATGAAGATTAGGGGAATCGCCTGAACGATTCGTCTGGCAACGAGTCTAAGCACAGAACCCATGGCTACCCGCTCGAAAAACCCTCTTTGAAGCTATAGTCTTTTTCATCTGCCTCACTCCGTCGAGAAGAGAGCATCACCATACGACTCCGGATACTCAACAGGGCTTCACAGGCGTTTCTTCTCATGATCGAAGGTGGCAGGCAACAAGTCTATCTTCGACTTCACGCAGCACAGGTTCCGATACCCTGCACTCATCTACAGCAAGTGGGCACCTTGTGTGGAAGCGGCATCCCTCAGGCGGGTCGATGGGCGAAGGAACATCGCCACGCAGAATGATCCTTTGTTTCGATCTGCTCCGATCCGGATCAGGAATGGGAGTAGCCGAGAGCAAAGCCTCAGTGTACGGATGAAGCGGGGCCTTGAACAGGCCAGAAACCACACCCACCTCAACGAGCTTCCCTAAGTACATCACAGCAATTCTATTGCTCACAGATCTGACGACTGCAAGATCATGTGTAATGAATAGATATGTGATCCCCAACCTTACCTGCAAGTCTTTGAGCAGGTTCAGAATCTGCGCCCTCACGGACACGTCGAGAGCCGAAACCGGCTCGTCTGCCACGACAAACGGAGGATCCAAAGCTATCGCTCTCGCAATACAGATGCGTTGCCTCTGCCCACCACTAAACTCATGAGGGTGCCTATCCACAAACAGCTCCGGTGGGCTCAAACCCACAACCTCCAGTAGCCGAAGAATTCTATCTTCAATCCTATTACTCGACATGTCTGTGTGCAACTTGAACGGCTTGCTCAGAATCTGTCTGATAGTTTTTCTCGGGTTAAGGGAGGCATATGGGTCCTGACTGACCAACTGCATCTGCGGCCGGAGAGACCTCAACTCCTCCTCAGATAGGTTGAATACATTCTTTCCTGCGAAGTAGACTGAACCAGATGTGGGGTCCAGTAGCCTGAGGATGAGTCGGGCCGTTGTGGTCTTTCCACATCCACTCTCCCCTACTAGCGCTAGATTGTCTCCCTTGCTAATTCCAAGGCTTACGTCATCGACAGCCTTGAGGGACTGTCTTCTGCGCCTGAACAATCCTTTCTCAACAGGAAAGTACTTCTTGAGATTCTTCACTGTGACAAGATGCTCTTTGCTCATTTCCAACTCACGCACGTAACCAACACGAAACCCTAGCGCTCTTGCTTACTTCAACCATGGGTGGCGGGGCTTCCCGACATCGGTCCGATACATTCGAACATCTTGGGTGGAATCTGCATCCTTGAGGCGGATTAGTAAGGTCTGGAACTACTCCCTCGATTGTCACCAAAGTTTCCTTGAACTCATCTATGCTCAGCGTCGACTTCAGAAGCCCCATCGTGTAAGGATGCTTTGGCTCTTTGTATATCTCGTAGACATCACCTTCTTCTACGATCTCCCCTGCATACATCACGCAGACTCTATCACATGTGTCAGCCACAATTCCAAGGTCATGGGTGATCAACATCAGTGCCATGTTCATCTCGCGTTTGAGCTGCTTTATCAGCTCGAGGACCTGTGCCTGTACAGTTACGTCGAGAGCTGTCGTTGGTTCGTCGGCGATCAATAGCTCAGGGTTGCATGATATTGCCATTGCGATGAGCGCACGCTGTCTCATCCCTCCGCTAAGTTCGTGTGGATAGTATTGCGCCACTGTCAAAGGAGCCGCTATTCGGACCTTTGCCAAGAGTTCAATCGCCTTTTTCCTTGCTTCGTCTCTGGATACCTCTTGATGCAACATTATGGCTTCGGCTATCTGATCATAGATTCTCATGACCGGGTTCAGATAGGTCATAGGGTCTTGGAAGACCATAGCGATCTTGTCCCCTCTAACATCTCTCATCTCTTCTTCAGGTATCTTGGCCAAGTTCCGTCTACTGTTCCCGTCGCTAAACCATATTTCTCCTCCAACGATCCTTCCCGGTGATGGAACAAGCCTCATGACGGAGAAGGCTGTCATAGTCTTGCCGCAACCTGATTCACCCACGAGCCCCACAGCTTCTCCCTTGCGAACAGCAAGGTTGACTCCGTCCACGGCTCTGACGGTTCCTCTTGAGGTGTAGAAGTGAGTCTTGAGGTTGAGGATCTCGAGAAGCAGCGCCATGAGTTGTTCCTCTCGCCTTCGTTGCACTACTTCTTACAATATTATCTTTTCTTACTTATCCTCAAGCCGGGCAACGAAAGGAAATGTTGAAGCGTCCAAAGCCTTTTAAGAGGACTTGAGCCCAGTCAGACCGATCGTGACATGTCTTCCAATGAATACATGAATCTGGAGTTGAAACTGGGTGCACTCAAGCTTGTGAGAGACGTGCTGGGCGTGAAGAGTGGCGAAAGTGTGCTCATCTACGGAGACACTGGTAATGACCCAAGAGTAATCGAAGCCACGGCTGAAGCTGCCTATGGCCTTGGTGCAGAGCCAGTGACCTTAAGATACGAGACCCGTACACGCCCCGGCATCGAGCCTCCCAAACCGCTAGCAGCCGCGTTATGTGCTACTGATGTGATCATAGAATACGCCACATCATACGTTCTCTACACAAAGGCCTTCTGGGACGCAGTAAACAGAGGAAACGTGAGATACATCATTCTGACAGGGATGGATGTGGACATGATGGTGCGATGCATTTCAAGAGTGGACTATGTCAAGATGGTACAGCTCGGAGAACGATTGGTCGAGTTGACAAAGAATGCTTTGAAATTCCAAGTCACTACACCCGCAGGGACTGACCTTTCTGTGACAGTTGATAGGGAGATGGTCAGGCATAGCGGCAGAATAATCAAGGAGCCTTCAGGTCAATGGGCAACGCTCGGAGGACAAGCGAGCTTCGCTCCCGTGTGGGGATCCGCCAATGGTACAGTCGTATTCGACGGATGTATCTGGCCGCCGGATGAAGTCAATATCCTGAAGGCGCCGGTGAAGCTCACCGTGAAGGAGAGCCGGATAGTCAAAATAGAGGGCGGCGTTCAAGCGGCGATGTTTGAGAGATGGCTGCGAAGCCTACAAGATCCACACATGTTTGACCTCGTCCACATCTCCTACGGCTTCAACCCAAGTGTCAGGAGGATCACGGGAAGGATACTTGAAGACGAACGGGTGTTTGGAGGCGTCGAGATGGGCATCGGCAGCTACAGAGGAAGACCCGCCAAGGGCCACACAGACGGCGTAATGCTCAATCCGTCAGTCTGGCTTGACGGAAAGCAGATTGAAGCTGAGGGAAAATACGTGGAACCGACACTGGCCGAACTTAGTCGTCAGCTAGGCATCTGAGCAACTCGAACTTGCGAATGAGACTACGTGTAGACTTGGAAGAGACTGTTTTTCTATCCCCAGTTCTCCGGTTCAAGAACCTTCCGTAACGATCGAAAGAAGGAAAAAGAGGGGGGAAGAAAAGAGACGAGGCTATTTCGCTTGGGGCTTTGGCTTCTTCAGCCGATACACCACGACTGTGCCGACTACGATGACAACTATGACGATCAGAGCTATAGTTTCCATTCCGATTCCCGGTGCTGGTGGGGGAGCCGCTTTAACCCAGTATACTCGTTCAGTCCTCTGGTAGCATACTCCGCCTGTGTATTCCCAAGCCCCTAGCTGATATGCATCTGAGAAATCGAGATTCAAGGCGTTGACATATTGTCGTGTAACTAGCCAGACTTGGGCTTGATCCTCCACTAGGAGTCTAGTTGCTTGCTTGGCGAGTTCTGTTCGCTTCGCCTTGTTCATCTCCACCTCGGACGCGTAGAACAGCTCGTTGACCTTCGAGTTGTTGTATCCACCGGCGTTGGACCACGAAACTCGAGCAATACCCTTGCCAGTATAGTATCGTATGATCAGCAGTGGATCGGGCCCGGTTGACATCGGGAAAATGAACGTATCGTAGTCCCATCGCTTGAAAACTGCGTCGTGCCATGCGGGTGTATCCACCGCAACTATGTCCAACTGGATGCCTACTTCCTTGAAGTTGTCCCTCATGATCTCGGCTTCCTTGACATGGGCTGGGTATCCGGCAGAGTCGACTGTTATCCTCATCTTGAACCTGATTCCGTCAGGTCCTTTCTTATATCCTGCTTCATCCAGCAGCGTGTTCGCTAGTGCCGGATCGTATGCCGGTTGTCGAACCTCGGGGTCTTGGAACCATCTGGTTGCGGGTGCTGGCGAAACTGGTCCTAGCTGAGGGGGAGCTGTTCCGAAGTAGACAAGGTCATTGATCTTCTTCGTATCTATGGCCGCCGCGATGGCTTTCCTCACTTTGACATTCTTGAAGTAGGCTGGGCCCTCGGGTTGCTGGTTGAGGATCAAGACATCACATGATCCTGATTGGCTTGGATAGAGCCAGACTTTCTTGCCTGGCAGCTTTCCAGCCTTGATGTCGTCCATTAGTCTTACGCCATCGGAGTAGGCTAGCGTCATCGCCCACAGGAGGTCAACTTCTCCCTTCTCGAAGGCTAATGCTCGACCCGATGCACTTGGGATTATCTTGAAGATCATCTGATCAAGATACGGTATGCCTTTCTTCCAGTACTTCTCATTCTTCACGAGAGTTATGTGGCTGCCTCGTACCCATTCCTTGTACTTCCACGGACCGGTGCCTATAGGCTCGTTGTTGTATTTGTTGGTTGCAATGTCGGTTCCTTCATAGAGATGCTTTGGAGCGACACTCCAGCCAACGCCACTGAACCCTTGGATGGGCGAGAACATCGCTGGCCATCCGGTCTTCATGTTGATCACAACAGTGTAGGGATCCGGAGTTTCTATCGATTTCAACGCATCCTTGAACATCGCTGCGAAGCCGTTGTATACCGGGTTGATGTTCTCATAGCTATACTTCACGTCCGCCGAGGTGAACGGCTTCCCATCATGCCACGTGGCATTTCGTATCAGGTTGAATTTCAAGCGCATACCATCTGGAGAAATCTCCCACGATTCAGCCAGCTCTGGTTTCCACTCTCCCGTAACGAAATCACTAGCCACCAGGGTATTGAATATCTGATGAGCCACTTGTTGGAACAGGAAGGTTCCTGAGCCAGCTCCAAGAAGACCAGGAAGAGCCGGATCACTTCCCATTCCCCAAACAATCGTGCCTCCGTATCTTGGCTGAGCCTCCGCAGGTGGAGTCATTGCTGGTGCTAGAAGAACCGAGACAATGGTTGCTGCCAATAGTACTCTCACTAAGTTGATTTTCATACTTTCAGGCCTCAGAACGCTAGATGTTGCCGACCGTATTGTATTAAGCCTTGCGTTTATGAAATGAGCCCTTTATCTTATGCTTCCCCTGACAAACGGAGACCATTCCTGACTACTTCTGAGATACTCTTTCCTTCCACTCGTCTATGAACATCTGCAGGAGTTCGCTTTGAAGTCTTGGCCGTGTTTCAGGATCTCTAATCAGCTGTCTATCCTTGATCTTCCCTCTAAGCCTATCATAGAACTCATCCCTAGATAGATTCTTTATGAGCGGCTGAAGCCTCAATAGGCTACTAAAGAGATCCATGAACCTTAGAGAGGCGTAGCTGGTCTCGTTAGCGAACTCGATAGAGTAATTAAGCGTACGCAGGAGAACGTCAAAAAACCGGTTTCCCAAATCTTCGGCCAACTCATGGCACCTCTAGATTCTCCCACTTTTTCCCAAAGTAATCTACGAAAACTATCTCTGAAAGGGCTTTCTTGGCAGGAGGCGCAGGAACCTTGTCCGGATAGCCAAGAGACACAACGAGTATAGGCTCCCAACTCTCCGGGGAATTCACAATCTTCCTTATGGCTTCAGCATTGAACGAAACAATGGGGCAACTGCCTATCCCCAAAGCATGAGCAGCTAACAGTATGTTCTCAGCCGCAAAGCATACATCAAGAATCCCTCTTTTTTCTGCAGCCTTCTCGATCCCTATAATTATCGCCGCGGTAGCATCCGCATAGAATCCTGGAGAGCAATTCTTCACCATCCTCAGGGCCTGTGGATCCTTAACGTAGATGAAGGTCCAAGGTTGCCTGTTCCCGGCCGACGGTGCCCACCTAGCAGCTTCCAGTATCTTCAAAGCATCTTGGTCCGGAATGTTCTGAGTCCTAAAGCTTCTGATGCTCCTCCTAGTCCTTATTGCTTCTAGAACATCCACTGGTCACTACCTCGTCGATCCGTTCTTCCTAGATCGGACTATAGAGCTTCATGTCTTCTTCATGAAAAAGCTTCGGGCTTGGCGATTCCGAGGCCTGAGAAGGCAGCAGTCAGCATATCTTAAATATTCAGCAGCGGCGATTCGCTGAATCGAACCGAGATGAGAACTCTAACTAAGCAAGACATGCTTGACCTTCTTGTTGGCACGGGCATACTTGGATGCGGGGGCGGAGGGAGTGAACAGCTAGGACGGCAGCTCATCAACGCAATCTATGATTCAGGCAAGAAATTCTCCTTGATAGATCCCGCAGAGATTCCTGACGACGAATATCTCTGCATAACCGCCGGAGTAGGAGGAGGAGTGGGAAAGGAGATCAAAGACAAGCTCAAGCCGTACCTCGCTCCCACCGAGAAGCAGAATCCTATTGAACTTCAAACCCGAACCGCACAGAGGGCAATAAGAGAACTAGAGGCGCTCATCGGTGAGCGCTTCTTCACCTATGTTCCGAGCGAGATAGGTCCAGGGAACACTGTTCTCCCTATGTACTTGGCGGCCCTCGAAGGGAAACCCTCGGTCGATGCCGACGCATGTGGAAGAGCCAAACCTGAGATGTCACTTTCCACCACTCACGTCGCCGGCATTCCGGTTACACCCATGACTATGGCGAACACAATAGGAGACCTCATGATTCTGAAGACAGCAGTAGACGACTACCGATGCGAAGACATAGCCCGCTACATGGCAGTCATATCAGGGGGCATGGTCAGCGTCGCGAGAGCGCCAAGCACTGCCGGCAAATACAAGCAGGGTGTAGTTCGCAACTCCATATCGCGGAGCATTCGGCTCGGATCAGTCGTAAGGGGCAGCAGAGAGAAGGGCCTCAACCCGGTCGAATCGATCCTCAAATCTGAGCCAGATTGCGTCCACCTCTTCCGCGGCAAAGTCACGTCTTGGACAAGGAAGGAAGAGGGAGGCTTCATGTGGGGAGACATAAGCCTTGAAGGCTTAGTCGATTTCCGGGGACACCGCTTGGACGTGTGGTACAAGAACGAATACTTGATCACATGGATGGATCGCAAACCTCACGTGACATGCCCCGACTCCACATGCATGATCGACGCATCCAGCGGAGAGGGGCTATCGGCATGGGTTCCAGATCTGAACACGCAGATCGGAAGAGAAGTCGAGATCTTAGGATTCAAGGCCGACAAGCTGTGGAGAACAGACAAGGGAATCAAGCTCTTCGGGCCGAGACACTTCGGATATGACATAGACTTCACCCCCTTGGAGAAAGCCGCTAGATGAGGATGAGAAAGGAGCAGAACCTCTGAAAGCCAATAAGGATTGACTACCTAGTTCTGCGACTCTCAAGTTCAGAGGCTCGCGTTTCTACGAACTCTTTGACTTTCTCCTCGCTGTACTTCTTCGCTTCCCGTTGTCTCTGCAAGTGTTCCTTAATAGTGTTCAGGACGTTATCCATGTCGAAGGGTTTGACCACGTAGCCATCTGCGCCTCTATTGACTGCTTCGATCGCGTTCTGCAGCGACGGATAGCCTGTAAGAATTATCTTGACCATCTTCGGAACAGTTTCCTTCATCGCAGTCAGTAGCTTCACTCCATCCATGTCCGGCAGGCGAATATCGATCAGAGCAAGGTTGTAGAACTTCGTCTTGGACTTTTCAATTGCACCCTCCCCGTTCTCTGCCGTATCGACAATGTATCCTTTCTCTTCTAGCACCGCTTTTAGAGTCTCTCTTATGCTCTTGTCATCATCAATAACGAGGATCCTGGCCTGTTCACTCACTTCTCTTTCACCTCCTCAGGCGTCGACTTGATTGGAAGTATTATGGTGAAACTTGTACCCTTTCCCACTTCGCTCTCGACAGATATTGATCCTCCATGCGCTTCCACGATGCGCTTGCAAATCGGCAACCCAAATCCCATGCCCTTCGCCTTCGTCGTAAAGAAGGGCCCCCAAAGTCTCTCCATATTTTCCTTAGTCATTCCAACTCCAGTATCTCTGAAGCCAATCTCCGAGTTGCCGTTTGATTCCCTGCCTATAATTGTTAGCGTGCCGCCCCTGGGCATAGCCTCAATCGCGTTCTGAATCAGGTTGACGAAGACCCTTTTCATCTTCTCCACATCAACATTCATCTTCGGTTCGCCTTCGGTCAAATCTACCAAGCGTATGTTCTCCGGGACTTTCACCGAAGCCAAAGCTTCTCTTGCGATTGACTTCACATCGGTCTCGATGGCTTCCAGTTGGAGTTCCTTTGAGTACTCCAAAAGATCGTTAATGATCTTGTTTGAATTTTCTATATTCTCCTCAATGACCTCCAACATTTGTACCACTTTGCTATCAAGTGTTGATTCTAGCTTCGTCTTCACATAATACGCTGCGCCTGCAATTCCGGTCAGAGGGTTCCGTAGGTCATGTCCCACCATCGCCGCCAATTCTCCAATGGCAGCAAGCCGTTCAGACTGGCGAAGCCGTTCCTCCATGTGCTTGCGCTCGGTGACTTCTGAGAAGACGCCGTCCGCATAGAGGACCCCATCTTTTTCATAGGTTGAGACTGCCCTATCGTGTATCCAGATCCATTTCCCATCTTTTCTCCGGATTCTGTACTCAATATCGTATATCTTGCCTCTTGTGAAGAGCAATTCATAGCTCTCTTTGACCCGTTCAATGTCGTCAGGATGGATTCTTCCGAACCAGAGCCGATCGCCTCCTTCGTAGATCTCCTCCGGTGTGTATCCGTAGACTCTTTGTACGTTGGGACTGATGAACACTGTATTTCCCTTCTCGTCGGTTGTCCATGTCACGTCTGGTATGTTCCTGATAAGCGAACGATATTTCTCCTCACTCTCTCCTAGTCGCTTCGTCCTTTCCTCAACCAGCTTCTCCAATGTCTCAACCTGCCTCAAGCGTCCAAGGGCAGAGGCGACGTGCATCGCAAGCATTTCAAGGAGCTTCTGGTCTACCTCGGTGAAGGCGCTGAGCCTGCCGCTCTCCACATTAAGGACAGCGGCCACCTTTCCATCGATGAGTACGGGTACCGCGAGTTCTGATAGCGTCGGCGGAACTTCTTCTCGTGAAGTTAGCTTTCTCGCATCCACAAATGCAGGCTCCTTCCTAACATCCGATACAATAAGCGTCTTTGCAATGTTTGCAGTCTTCGCCACTATGCCAGAACCATCTAGAGGCCACTTTAGAGGCGATACAGGTATCCCTCTGGACTCCTTTACGAAGATGTATGCGCCCTCGACTGTGCAGAAGTCCGCGACATCAAAGCCAAGAGTGAACTCCATAGCGTCAAGAGTATGATTCACAACCTCATCAACCGTCTTAGCAGCGGTGAGTTGTATTGAGTGTCTATGAAGCGCCTTCAGTTTCTCTTCCATCCGGACACGTTCGGTGATATCTCTTGAAATAAGTTGAAAGCCAACTGGAGCCCCCTCTCTCTTGATTATTCTGCCCTCTATCTCCACCCATATCCATTTCCCATCCTTACATTTGAACCGAGTATCAAGCGGGCGAGATGGCGCCCCCTTCAATCTCGCGATCATGCGTTCTGCAAAAATTCTCGTGGTTTCATCGTCGAACATTCCGAGTGTGAACCCGTTCTTTCCAACGACCTCATTACGCGAATAGCCTGAGACCTCTTCAAACCTCTTGTTGACAAAGGTCACTGTGCCCTCAAGATCCACATTGCATATGCCGATCGGCGCTTCTTCTGTCAGAGTCCTGTATCTTTCCTCGGACTCCCTCAATCTTTCCTCAATTCTCTTCCGCTCGGTGACATCACGGGCAATCCCTTCTATGGCCACAAGGTTGCCCTCTTCATCATAGATGGGTACGTTGTGTTGTTCAGTCCAGATTGTCGCTTCATCCTTTCGAATCCAACGTATGACGATGGGCTTCTCAAATTCGCCTTCTCCTTGGAAGTACTTCATCAACAGCGGTCTGTCTTCCGGATGAACGATTTTCAGACCTAACTCCGGGTCGGAGTAATGTTCCTCTGGAGTGTATCCGACTATCTCCGTGGCCGAGGGGCTGACATATTCGAACCGACGCTTCGGCTTCAGCAGATAACGGAAGATCAAGTCCTTGGCATTCTCAGCCAACAAGCGATACCGGTTCTCGCTCTTCCGCAACTCCTCCTCCATCTGCCTACGTTCGGTAACATCTCGAGCAATGTGAAAGGTTCCAACGACACGACCATTCTCACAAAGAATGCGTCCGCGGATCTCAAGGAATATGCGGCGCCCATCTTTCGAAAGTATTCCCATCTCGAATTGCTCAACATCTTCTCCGCGCAAGATCTTGCCCAACGCCGCCTGCGTAGCGGCACGGCTCTCTGGCAAGACAAACTCCAACGGGTTCCTGCCTAACAGTTCTTCATATGTATAGCCAGTGACTTCACATGTCGCACGGTTCATAGCCGATATCTTGCCTGATGCATCCAGAGTGATAATGAGATCACTGGCCTGCTCAACGTACCTCCGAATCCGCTCTTCACTTCGCTTCAGCTCTTCTTCTATTTGCTTCTGCTCTGTGATGTCTCTTGCAATGGCGACGACGTGTGTTACATTGCCTCGAGAATCCTTCAAAGGTCCTTTCCTAGTTTGAAGCGTGTGCATGGTGCCCCTGCTATCAGGAACAGTTACCTCCGGCCTATCGACGGAGACGCCTTTCTCAAAGACTTCCTGATCCGTCCTGTGAACATCCTTCACCACGTTTCTCGGATAGAGGTCGTATGCAGTCTTACCCAGAATCTTTTCTCTAGGTTTGCCGAAGAACTCACAAACCGCCTGGTTCACAAAGACATATTTCAAGTTCCTATCCTTAACAAATGCGCAGTCTGGAATACTGTCCAAAACCGCCTCCAAGATCCGTCCAGACCTTGATGGCGCACTTGCCCTCTCACGCTTGGCGGAGCCCGTTGATGGAACAGCGCCTTTTCTCCGACTCATATTTTCAACTCTCCTACAAGCTTCTTAGCACAATTGACATACTCGGCCAGAGTCCAGTTTGGCCGTCCTCTGAACTCCAATCTCAACTGACCATACAGGCTCTTGGCGACGAGCGCCTGAACAATTCCGCCTCCCTGACCTAGCAGCCCCTTCAACGATTGATGGAATGTCTCAAGGCTTTCGGGGATCTCCTCACGTCTAATCCCGTAGCTCCTCTCAATGTGATAGTAAATGGAAATCCTGACACTCTCGCCTAGAACCGCCAATCCTTCATCAACCGCTCTCAGAACGGTCGAATTAAACGGTCTAGACAGTTCTGGTTCGCCCACGCTATGAATCTAGATCCCTCTTATGAAGCGTTGTGTGTCTATCCGGCCTTACACTTGTCCCATCTGCCAGAGCTCTGGCCGCTAAGTCATGGGTGATGCCGAAGGTTATCGGCCTATCGCGACGAAACCTGACTATGTGCACTCGTACTTCCTATGCAATGTCGTCAGCTACGACTACCCGCCCGACAAAAAGATGATGACCGCTATTCTAAAGGCGAGAACGGAAAGGCGAAAACCTCAGTGCTCTCTGTGGCAGCACAACTTGGTCAGAAGCGAAGAAGGAATAGAGCCGCAATCATGCAACTACTAGCTGCAGATCTAGCTCTCTGAAACCGTTTCACCGCACATAGTACATTTCTTCAAGTGGAATTCCACTTGGTTGACTATGTACACCCACCGATGATTGCAGCTAGCTGAGGCGCTGATCATACGATCCACTCTTCTCGCCCCCAGGTCAAGGTTTTCCGCGTCAGATATAAACAAGAGAGATAGACGAATGTGATCGTGTGGAGGCACTGATCTGCTCTTTCACTGGAGCTTTGCTTTCTCACACATGATCAGTACTTGATCCTTTCCAGTCCCAGCAGAGCGAATGCGCGCCCAACCAGACTTAACCCTGCCACGACCACGAGCAACGCCAAGAACGACCCATACGCCATCGTCCCGAGCCCAATCCTGTCGAGAAGATATGCCATGCCAACCCAGAAAACCCAGTCACCCAAGGTGTGCGCAACCCTTCTGGCGCGATCCTTTGTTGCAAGCTGAAAGACTGCCATGAACCCGAGCCACACACTCCAAGCAATAGCGAAGTTCCTGAGGATACAGTATAAGAAAAGATGCGGAGAAGAAGGCGCTGGATAGTATACATGGTCGAAGAGTGGAACAGGCCTCAAATCCCATAAGAAGGCACGGATCTCATCAGCCAACGGATAGACTACGAGAAAGACTCCGACCAAAACAAGGAAGACGCCCAGTGACGCAGCTCTCAGGTTCCTGCTGATTCTGACTCGACTTGATTCGCTCAAGCTTCAAGCCTGCCGTGATGACTACCTTCTTCTCAGCGCCGCTGCGACTATGACAAGTCCGACCACGATAAGCAGGGTCGACCAGAAGAACTTGGCAAGTGTTCTAACGATGTTCCAGAAACCCCAAGATGCCCGGAACCAGAGACCTACTTGATCGAGTGCCCAAGCCGCTCCAAACAAAACCAAGCCCAACCCTACTAGGAGTAGAATTGCGGCACCTAGCCAAGAGAGATCGAGTGGAACCGTCGCTGCAGCTGGAGGCGAGACGCCGATAGGAGCCCTTGGAACAATGATCGCCATGACTAGGTAGAGCAGTATTCCCGTTCCGCTTGCAAACGTAAGCAGAACAAAACCTAGCCTGACCAGCGTCGGGTCCACGTTCAGATACTCGGCGATTCCACCGCATACGCCTGCGATCATCCTATTCACATTAGACCTGTAGAGCCGTCGAGTATGAGGTGATGCCGTGCTCAATTCACTTTCCTTCCCACAGAGGAGAACAGCTGCGACTTAAGCGTGTTGGTTTGAAGTTCCATGGTCTTCTATGGAAAATGGTTTAACTCAATAGGCACGTAAGGTTTCATTTGGTGTTGATTATCAATGCAGATTGGAAAGCTACCGAGAGTTCGATTGGCAATCTTGCCCACTCCTCTGGAAGAAGCACCTCGACTCACCAAGATGCTAGACGGCCCTAAGATCCTATTCAAGAGGGATGACAACAATGGTTTTGCCCTTGGGGGAAACAAGGCTCGAAAACTGGAGTTCCTGCTCGCCGACGCAATCCAGAACGGAGCAGACACGATAATAACCACGGGTGGGTTGCAATCGAATCACGCAAGGCTTACTGCGGCTGCAGCAAGGAAATACGGGATGCGTCCGATACTGGTCCTTCGAGGAGACGCGACAACAGAGTGCAACGGCAATCTCCTCTTAGATCAGCTTCTCGACGCGGAGATCAGAACTGTCCCGTCGGGCCTTAGAAATACTATGCCGGTCATGGAGGACATCGCAGAAGAGGTCAGAGACAGCGGAGGCGAACCCTATGTAATCCCGTCGGGAGGATCAAACCCCATCGGTGCCATAGCCTACGCAAACGCCATGTTAGAGATCATTTCTCAGGCCTCCGAAATGAACGCAAAGGTCGACCACCTAGTCTTCTCGTCAGGCTCAGGCGGAACCCAAGGAGGGCTCCTGTTCGGAGCCAAGGCATTGAACTTCGAAGGCAAGATCTTAGGAATTAGTGATGGCGCTTCTCGCGATCCACTGATCCATAGGATCGTCGACATCGCCAACGGCTGTGCGAGGCTGATCGATTCACATGTTCTCGTTTCTCTGAAGGATGTGGACTTCCTCGACCAATACGCAGGCAAGGGTTACGGAGTAATTCAAAAGGAAGTTGTAGACGCCATGGTTATGGTTGCGAGAGCCGAAGGAATCTTTCTAGATCCGGTGTATACGGGAAAGGCGATGTGGGGCCTCATAGATCTAATCCATCAGGGATACTTCGAGAAAGACGAGACGGTGGTCTTTATCCACACTGGCGGCATCCCTGCCCTATTCGCCTACGGAAAGGAGTTGGCCGCTCTCCGGGGATAATGTTTGCATCCTGACCTTGGGAAGAGGGACCACCTCGCCGTCGATGCGAACGATCACATACTCATAGATGGCGTTGATACGGTTGCGCTTGTAAGACAGTTCGGAAGCCCGCTATACGTTATGAGCGCAGAGAGAGTGAGAAAAAACTACAGGAGCTTCGAGGGTGCCTTCAAGTCGACGTATGACAAAGTCCTCATCTGCTTCGCCTACAAAGCGAACAGTCACCTAGCAGTCTGCAAGCTACTGAGGGATGAAGGAGCCGGGGCAGAAGTCGCCTCTGGAGGCGAGCTCCATGTCGCGCTGAAAGCCGGGGTCTCGCCGGAGAAGATAGTTTTCGATGGCCCCAACAAGACAGCGGAGGAACTCAGAACAGCGATCGAAACAGGAGTGAGACTCATCAACGCAGACTCGACGACAGAGATCAAGAGAATTAGCAAAGTGGCCGCTCAGGTCGGAAAGAAGCCTACAATTGGAATTCGAGTAAACCCAGACATCCCGGCAGCGACTCATCCACATTTGGCGACAGGACTTCAAGAGCACAAGTTCGGAGTCTGGATCGAAGACTCCTTCGAGGCATACAAAGTGGCGAGCAAAGAGAAAAACATCAATGTTGCAGGAGTGCAGGCGCACATTGGATCGGACATATGGAGCGTTGAACCATTCAAAGACAGCGTTGCTCGCATATTCAATCTGATAAGTGACCTACACGACA